>Ga0070735_10000056_pt1 | contig 141283 bp, 102 predicted proteins | sample Coa_R1_FD_66443 | JGI IMG/M metagenome (GOLD analysis project Ga0070735, IMG submission 66443) | Surface soil microbial communities from Centralia Pennsylvania, which are recovering from an underground coalmine fire - Coalmine... | ecosystem: Environmental > Terrestrial > Soil > Unclassified ... | reverse complement strand
TGGGAAAGAGGTCCTTTCATGCTAACTAGTCATATAACTAGATAACATAAAAACGGCCGGCCTGCAACAGAAACTTACAGGAATGTTGTTTTATCTAGTGAAGGGCCAAAGTCCAGGGGCGGGTTAACAACCCGCCGCAGGCTAACAGCCTGCATCACAAGCGTGAATTGAGTCTCGGGGGCTTGGGTTGACATCTTACCCGAACGGAGGCATACTTATGTCGAATGCTGACCCGAGGTAGCGGCGATGAAGATGTTCTGGCGAAAACGACGATCTTTTGAGGATTTCCAGGCCGAGATCGAGGCGCACCTGGCTTTGGAAGCGGATGACATTCGCGATTCCCAGGCACGGGCCGATTCCGAGGGTGCCGCGCGGCGGGCTTTCGGCAACATCACAGCCGTTCAGGAACGCTGGTACGAGCATAGCCGCTGGATGTTCTTCGACCATTTGATGAGGGAGCTTCGGCAGGGTGTCCGCCAGATCCGGCAAAGGCCGGGCTTCTCGCTATTTGTGATTCTCACGCTCGCGGTGGGGATTGGAGCGAATTCGACGATTTTCAGCATCGTCGACGCGGTGCTGCTTCGGCCGCTTCCTTATAAAGACCCTGGACGGCTGGCCATGCTGTTCTCGGGCGATCCCGCGCGGGAGCTTCACGAAGGCCGGGTTTCACTACTTAACTTCGCCGATTGGAAGGCGCGGAACCGCAGTTTCGAGGACGTGACCGAGTTTATTCCGCAAACATTCCTGCTTCGCGCGGGCGACTCGAGGGAACGAATGCGCTCGGCGCGTGTGTCGGCGGATTTCTGGCCGCTGCTTGGCGTCGAGCCTTTGCTTGGCCGTGTCTTTACATGGGAGGAGGAGAGCCGCGGCGAGCGATTGGCGGTGCTGAGTTACCAACTGTGGCAGCAACAGTTCGGAGGCTCGAAGAAGGCTCTGGGGCAAAGTCTCTTCATGGACGACCGGACGTACGTCGTCATCGGCGTGATGCCACGTGATTTTCACTTTCCGTTTGCCGACACGAGAGTTTGGGAGCCGGTCACGGCCCATCCTTACTGGGCGTCACGCGACCGGAAGGACCCGCGCTCCGAGTCGATATGGCTCGTCCTGGGCAGGCTCAAGCATGGAGTGACGTGGTCGGCCGCGCAAAAGGAAATGGACGGAATTGCGCAAAGTTTGCGGACGCAGTATTCCGGGATTGAGATGCCCGCGAGCATCCCGGTTGTGCCGCTGGACATCCAGACCACCGGCAAGTTCCGACTTTCTCTCTGGCTCCTGCTGGGGTCTGTATTTGTCATCCTGCTCATTGCGTGCACCAACGTGGCCGGCCTGCTGCTCGCGCGTGGATCCGCGCGTGAACGGGAATTTGCCATCCGGCGCGCCCTGGGGGCCGGAAGGTTTCGGATTGCCGGCCAGGTCCTCACCGAAACGCTGGTCCTATCCACATTCGGAGGTTTGCTCGGACTGCTCCTCACCGGGTTTGGCTGCGCAGGAGCTCGGGCATTCGGGCCAGCGGACATCCCGCGGCTGGCCGAGACGCACGTAGACTGGGTCGTAATTCTGTTCACCGCGGGCATGACGATCTTCACTGCGCTGGTGACGAGCCTGTGGCCGGCATTCCGAAGCGGCCGCGCCCGTGTTGCGAGCCGGCAGTGGAACTCGGTTTCGACGCGGTTGGCCGGGGATATTCTCGTTGTCGGCGAGTTTGCCCTCGCGATCCTGTTGATGGTTTCGGCGACTCTTCTGGTTCGCAGCTTTTTGCGCCTCCACGCGGTCGAACTTGGATTTCGTCCAGATCATCTCCTGTCGATGCGGATCGATCTTCACGTCGGCCGCACGGACGACCAGCAGGCTGCCTACTTCGACGAAGCGATCCGGCGTGCGGAATCCGTCCCCGGAGTGCAATCGGCCGCTGCCATCTCCGGATTTCTGAGAACCGACCCTGAGGATTCGGTGCAGATCGAGGGGCGTCCGCTCGAGCATCCGGGTCCCAGTGAAGATTGGATCGGGGGGCCGTTTTTTGAAACTGCCGGCATCCCATTAAGGCTTGGGCGCGTTTTTTCCGATCGGGACAGGCGGGGAGCTCCGCCGGTTGCGATCATCAATGAGACGATGGCGCGAGCTTACTGGCCGGGCGACGATCCGATCGGCAAGAGATTTCGCTTCCATGAGTCGATGCCTTGGATCACCGTGGTAGGCGTTTCCGGCGATATGCGGCGGCAGGGCGTAGACCATGCAATCGCGCCACAGGTCTTGCTTCCGCAGACGCAGGGATCGGAAGATATGATGGATGTCATTGTCCGTACCAGCCTGGAGCCCGGGACGATGGCCAAGGCTGTTCAGACGGCCATCCAGGACATCGACAAGAGTGTGGCCAGGTTCCGCGTCGACACTGTGATTCAGGAGCTCGGGGAGCAGACGGTCGAGCGCCGCTTCGATACGTTTCTGGTCGGCAGTTTTGCGCTCGCCGCGCTGTTGCTTTCCGCGATTGGGGTCTATGTGCTGCTGCACTACGTCGTCGTGCAGCGGACCAGTGAGATCGGCATTCGTATGGCGTTGGGTGCGACTCCGGGTGCGGTGACAGGTTTGCTGCTGCGCCAGGGGATTACGCTCGCGCTGTTTGGCGCGGGGCTTGGATTGGTGGGGGCTTGGTCGGTAAGCCGGGTTTTGTCGAAGCTGCTTTTCGAGGTGGCGCCGACCGATCCGCTGGCGTTTGGTGTGTCGCTGCTGATGCTGATTATGGTGGCGGGGGTGGCGTGCTGGATTCCTTCGCACCGGGCGGCTCGTATCGATCCGGTCGTCGCGCTGCGGTTGGATTGAACCGCCGGCGGAGCACGATTACTGTACGTAAACTCCGAGGCCTGGGCCGTACCTTTGTCTATCCGCTGACCGCCAGACAGGGCCCCATCCCCGGTTTCGTTCACGGCATCTACGCTGTGGATTTGGTCTAACATGTGATGCGAGGTTTTGGCCGCTTATCGTTAGCAGGGGCAGCACCAGGACCTCCGCTAATTGGTCTTCGCTTCCAAAGGCGGGCGAAACCGCCTGCTCCACACTTCCACAACCTCCAATTCCCCTGGGAGGCGTGTAGTTTCGGTGGCCATCCGCCGAAAGATCCAATATGCGGACATGCCTCTTCGTCCTGGCAGCTTCAGCCGTTCTGTCCGGCGCCTCTTCTTCGAAGCCCGATTTCAGCGGCACGTGGAAAATGAACCCCGCCAAGAGCAGTTTCGGCGCGATGCCCGCGCCGGCGAAGTATGAACGGCACATTGACCACAAGGAGCCGGTGATTCAAATGACAACGGTGCAGGCCACGGCAAAGGGCGAGCAGCGGCTCGATTCCACGCTGCGCACCGACGGTGTTGAAACCACGAATCATTTCCAGAGCGGCGATGCACGGAGCACCGGCAAGTGGGTGGGCGCTACTCTCGAAATCGAAACGAACCGTGACACGCCCGCGGGCGCCGTCAGCACCCGCGACTCGTGGTCGCTTTCCGAAGACGGCCGAACCCTTACCACGGCCACACATTTGACCACGCCGCAGGGCGCCTTCGACTTCAAAGTGGTCTTCGAAAAACAATAGTCCCGGCGCGGCGCTGCCGTATCGGTTACAATTCTCTCAAGAAGCAAGAGCTTTGTCCGGCGTACGGGCAAACTGCATATTTTCCTAGGAGTGCGAAACTGGCCTTCTGATGGGCGCGTCACATGTTTGGTTGAAAGATGGCAGTGTACTTGCGGTCCTGCTGAAGCGCGCCCGGCGCCGCCGCTTATCCCACTTGCTACTGGACGAGGCCGCATTGGCCTTTGCCTTTGTGCTCGGAGGAGCGGTCACTCTTCTTCTGCTCGGAAGCGAACCGATCGTCTGGTATTCGTTGTTGGGGTTACTGGCGGCAGGGTTCGTCCTCAGCCTGTACCGCGCCACGCGTCGTTGCGAGAGCGAGTATGCGGTAGCCCAACGGCTCGATCATAATCTGAATCTGCACGACGCGCTCTCCACTTCGGTTTATTTCGGTGACCATCCCGACCGCACCCGCTCGCCCCGCGACATCGTGGAGCGCCAACGCTCCTCGGCTGAGGATACAGCCCGTGGCGTGGACATCCGTGCGGGCGTTCCGTTCGTCGCGCCGCGTTCGGTTTATGCCTGCGCCAGCCTGGCGGTTGCCATTATCGGGGTGTTCGGGCTGCGGTACGGTGTCATGCGTAATCTCGACCTTCGGCCGTCATTGGTGCGAATCGCTTTTGACGGTTTCCTGGGGCCGCGGCTTACTGCTGAAAATCGAAAGAAGCCGAACGATCCGCGAGCCAAGGATTGGCAGAATCCGACCGGTCTGAGTCCGGACCCATGGCAAGCCAAGGGTATGGACAAGGAGGGCGCTCCGGAGGCTGCCCTGGATGTCGTCGATACGCCGGATGTGAACAACAATAAGGACACCGGGTCCGGCAACGACTCAAAGGCAAAGGGCAAGGAGTCGCAGAATCAGCCGGATCAAACCGGCGAAGGCTCCGACGATTCGGAGCGCAGCAATGGCGCCAACGACCAGTCGCCTGACGGGTCGCAGATGCCGTCGAAAGAAGGCGCGCAGAACAGCAAGCAAGGCGATCAGAAGGCGCAGCAGAGCGGCGACAATTCGAGCCTCAGCGAAAAGATGCGCGATGCGATTGCGAACCTGCTGTCGAAGATGAAGATGCAGCCGAAGTCGGGCGGCAACTCGCAGCAGCAGTCCTCGTCGGGCCAGAACAGCCCGCAGCAGAGCGCGCAGAATCGCGGGAATAAAGACCAGTCGGGCTCGCCCTCGGGCAAACCTCAGGCCGATGCGAACTCCTCGCAGGACGGTCAGAGCAGCCAGGATGCGCAAGGTGCGCAGCAGGCTCAGAACGGCCAAGGCAAGAACGACGGCAAGAGCGCATCGAACTCGCAGGAAGGCAAGAGCGGGATCGGGTCGCAAGACGGCGACAAGGCCATCAAGGAAGCCGAGCAGTTGGCGGCGATGGGCAAGATCAGCGAGATTATCGGGAAGCGCGCGCAGAATATTACGGGCGAGGTGATGATCGAGACCGCGTCCGGGAAACAACAGCTACGCACGCAATATACGCAGCGCAGCGCCACACATGGGGATTCCGGCGGCGAGATCAACCGCGACGAGGTGCCTCTGGCGTACCAGCAGTACGTGCAGCAGTATTTTGAGGAGATTCGGAAGCTTCCGGCGGCGAAGGCCAAGCCTGCGGCGAAGGGCGATTCGAAAAAGGCCGGGACTTAGGCGCGGGCGGTTTTGCGTTTGAGTTTTTGGGTAGATTCAGGGGCAGGCTCATGCCCGGTGCTACTTGGTTTCTCCGTTGATTTGGTTCAGGGAAGTCCGGGCAGGGTCGAAAACTGCGCCTGTATTGCAATGCCCAATACCGCCGGCTTCAGCCGGCTTATGGGCAGCCTGAAGGCTGCGTTACTGCGCGCTGTGCAGTGTTTTCCGTTCGCGAAAGCGCTTCACCTTCGCGCGGTTTCCACAGATTTTCATGTCACACCACTGACGGCGGCGATTCTGGCTGTTGTCGAGAAACAGCCAACCGCATTCGTCGCCGGGGCACTGCTTCAGCTTTGTTAACTCGGGTGAGGTCAGCAGTTCTGCCGCAGACCTCGCAACAATCCACAGGACGCTTTCCAGGGAGGATGGCGGAAACGTCCATGTCCACTCGTTAGCGGAGGGGCGAAGGCGCTCGTTGGTACGGAGAGACGCAATCTCCTTTTCCAGTGTGGCCACGTCGCCGGGTTCTGGCGTCCATCCTTCGAACTCACACTTGAAGATCCGGTATAGAGATTCGCGCAAGACGACGGCGCGTTTCATTACCTCGGCGGCTTCTGGTGGCCGGCGTTCCGACAGGTTCGCAAGACGACGAGCCTCCTCGCGTGATAAGGCGCCGCTTTCCTGGGCCCAGGTCAGCAGGTCAGAAAAGCCGCCGATTTTATCGCGCAGCACGGTATCCGCGTAGTCGCGCCGTCGCTTGGCGCGTCGCGTACTGACTCTTGCTCCGACGGTATTCACGAAATCCAGGCACAGGGCCCCGCCTATGAATTTCATAATGACTGCTCGCGCTCGAACTGCTCACGAGGCAGGCGCAACCGCCTGCATCGCCACTCAGCGAATGTCCAAAGGTATGTTGACGTCAATGGTCTTGGGCTGCAGGCACTCTTTCTCGTTGCAGGCCTGATACCGCAGCTTGCCTGTTGCCATGTTCGGACCCGTGTCGGCGGCAGGCGCAACCTTGAACTTCGCTTGAATCTCGAAGGTTCCAGTGAACACCGGCAGCGGTTTGGTGGAGAATGCGGACTTGATCCGCTCCGGCTGAGGGAAGACGATATCCTGAGCCGCCAGCGGCCCGGGCGTCCAGGTCAGCTTCAGCGGGATGAGATACTCGTCGTCCGGGGCATTGCTGTTCACGTGAAAGCCTGGTTTTACGTTCACCTTGATTTTCGCCGTGAACTGGTCGCCGCGTTTGACGCGGGCCTTTTCGACGGGGTCAACGGTCACGACCCCATTATTCTGGGCGCGTAAAGAAGTCAGTGGCGAGAACAGGACGCAGAGAAGCGCGGTTACCTTGCAGCAATCGGTCAATTTCATTCTTAAATCCATCTTTACCCATCTCGAGTCCGACGTGCACTGCGGCGATCTTGCCGGTGCGATCGATCAGGAACGTCGTAGGGAGCGATTCGACACCGCCGTACAGATCGCCCACATGATCATTGCCGAGGAGAATACGGTAATTGATCTTGCGAGCCTCGATGTAGGGCTTTACCGCGGACCAGCCGTCCTCATCCATGGACACGCCGACAACCGCAAACCCGCGATCTTTGTATTCCTGCTCAAACTCCATGAACCAGGGGATTTCGATTTTGCAAGGCCCGCACCAGGTGGCCCAGAAATCGAGTATCACTACTTTGCCCTTGTAATCGGAGAGCTTGACGCTGGCGCCGCTGGCGTCCTTCAGGGTGAAATCGGGGGCGACTTTCCGGTCCTTGTCGGGCTTTACGGAGGCTGCGTGGGTGGTGTCCGGCGACTTACTGCAACTTACAAGCAATGAGAGAACCGCGATGGCGAGAACCGGACGGGTCAGGTGCATGAAGGAAAAGGAGGCTCCTAGTTAAATTATAACCGCCTCCTAGTCGTGACGAAGCGCAATCATCGGATCGATGTGGGCCGCATGGCGCGCGGGAATCCAGGCGGCAAGAAGCGCAATAGCGGCCAGCACCAGCGCCGTAACGGCGAAGGTCGCGGCATCGAGAGCCTGGACGCCAAACAGGAGACTCTTGAGCAGCCGGGTGGCGGCGGCTGAGGCGCACACGCCGACGACGATGGCGGTCCCAGTGATCAGCACCGCCTCCGACATCACCACCCGGAGAACATCGCCGGAGGATGCGCCAAGGGCCATTCGTATGCCGATTTCGCGCCTGCGACGCGCCACCGAATAACCGATGACACCATAAATTCCAACCGCCCCCAGAGCGAGCGCCAGGGCGGCAAACGAGATCACCAGTACCATGTGGAGGCGGGGCGTTGCGATTTCGCGGTCAATGATCTCGTCCATTGTGGCAATACCTTCGAGAGGCTGATCGCCGTCGATGGAGTAGATCGCCGACCGTAGGGCGGGAACGATCTGCGATAGCGGGCGATGGATGCCGAGGACCACGTAGAACGTGGAAGAGATGCTCTGACTGGGACAGACGTAGATTTCGGCGGGAGGATTTGTTTTGCGGCTGCCGAACTTCACGTCCCCCACCATGCCAACGATGTCCCAGGAGAACTGGTTCCATTTCATTCGCCGCCCGACTGCTTGTGAGATGCTGCCCGACTGATCGGCCAGGAATCGGCGCGCAAAGGTCTCATTGACGATTACGGATCGACCATTGTCGTCGGCTGCTTCGAACAGACGACCCTGTTTGAGGCGGATTCCCATAATGCGGAAGTAATCGGCAGTGACGTTGCGATATCCGGCGGCGGCGTCCTGGTTTCCGCCAGCTATTTGGATGCCGCTTATGCTGGCCTCGGCGCCGTCCGACAGAGGCACCGAGTTCGTGACAGCAACCGATTCGACGCCGGGAACGTGCCGGAGGCGCGCGACGAGCTGGCCGATGAACTCCCCACGTTTTGGACCGTCGCGGTAACGGGCCTCGGAGAGTGCGATTTCACCTGTCAGGACATTTCGCGTCTTGAAGCCGAGATCCACAGTGCGAAGTTCGAAGAATGTGCGCATGAGCAGCCCGGCATTCGTCAGCAGCACCAGGGTAAGAGAAAACTGCGCCACGATCAGCAGGCTCCGAAGCCGCCGGCCTCGGAGGCTCGAACTGGCGCCGATACCGTCTTTCATGGCTTCGGTCAGGCTCCGGGTCCAAGAGCGGGTGGCATCGAGGGCGGGCAGGATGCCGCAGAGCACGCCGGTGAGCAGGGAAAGGAGCAGACTGAAGGCGAAGACTTGCGGGTCAATTCGGATGTCATCGATACGAGGGAGCGCACCTGGAGGAATGGCGGCGACAAGGAGCGGTACGGTCCAGCGGGCCAGCAGCAAGCCGGCCAATCCACCCATCGTTGACAGCAGGACGCTTTCGGTAAGCATTTGCCGCACCAGGCGTCGCTCGCCAGCTCCGAGGACGGCTCGGAGCGCGATCTCCCGTTGGCGTGAGGTCGCGCGCGCCACCAGGAGGCTGGCGAGATTCGCACAGCAGATAAGCAGTACGGTACCCACAGCGGCGAGCAGGACGACCATCGAGGAGCGATATCCATGCGATAGTTCGTCGGCCAGGGAAACGAGTTCGAGCCCGCGGCCCGCATTGCGGCGCGGCGACTCTTTTTCCATAACGGCGGCGACGGACGCCATTTCCGCCTGCGCTTGTGCGAGGGTGACGCCTTCGCGAAGTCGGCCGGCGGCCATGAAGATCGCGAAGGGCCTGGGCCCGCCGACGAAGCCGTGCGACATGGTCAGGTAGAAGTCGGGTTGGGCGGAACTGTCAGGGAGAACGGCGCGCCAGCGGGCCTCCATGACGCCGATGATGGTGTGCGGAATGCCGTCGACCTGCAGAGTACGGCCAATGACATCGCGGTGGGCGCCGAATGCGCGCTGCCAATATCCGTTGCCCAAAACTATGACGCGGTCGTCGCCGGGCCGGTCTTCGGCCGCAACGAAGGTGCGGCCGAGAATGGTGTGCGCTCCAAATTGACGGAAGAAGTCGGTGGTGACCACGAGGCCGTCGAGGCGTGCGGGCTCCCGGCCGCCGGTGATCGTCGCCGCAAAGAGGCGCCAGCCGGCGAGGCTATCGAAGCTTTTGTTGCGTTGCGCAATGCGGTCGAAAACCTGGTTATCGAGCCACCAGTGACGCATCGAGCGGGCCGTGTCTGGATCTTCAAAGCGGCTGTAGTCGATGTTGTGGCGCGTTCCCCAAAGCATGACCAGGCGAGAACTTGCGGGGAACGGCAATGGCCGTAGCATCACCGCGTCGACGACGCTGAAGATGGCGGTGTTGGCGCCCAGGGCTAAGGCAAGGGCCGCGATCGCGGCGAGTGTGAATGTCCGATTCGAGAGCAGGCCGCGGAATGAGACTTTGAGGTCATGAAAGAACCAGTCGCGCATGGTGTCGCAACACCTTTCTGCGTGACAAGTAGACAAGCGAAAACTTGTCTTACGGCTTCAATATTGAACTTCTATCCGAATTATATCGAGATTGGACCGGGGAAATGCTTCTCAAACCAGGCTGCGCGTCCGCGGCGCCAGCGCGCGCCAAGTGTGAATTCGTCGTGTCGGCGGAGACCGCTATAGAACCACGCCGCCGTGTCGCAAAAGCTCTCGCAGATATAATCGCGCCAGCCCCGGCTGCCGACGGCCGGGCAGCGTTGCTTGCGCCATTCGGCGGACCATCCCAGTTCGCCGCGAGCGCCGTGTTCCGCCTCAGCTAGTAACAGAGCTTCGTAGGACGCGCGCCTGGGATTTCCGAGATGCAGCCATGCGAAGTGGAATAACTCGTGGATCGCGATTCTCACAAGTTCCCCCTGGTTATTTCGCAGGGCGCTATCGAGTACGATGATGCGCTTGCGGAGCTGCGAGCCGGCATGGACCGCTTCGCCATAGCGGGCATTGGAAAGTAGCTTTCCGCGAGAGACCGTGAGGGCGGGAAGAAAGCGGATGCGGACCGGTCGACCCTCCAGACGGTCAATGAGCAGGCGTAACCGGGGTGGCGCCGGGCGTATGTTTAAAGAAATCCTCGTTCTCAATCTTTACTTTGTTCTTGTCCTGGATTTGCTGCCAGGCGACCTGGAAACGTTGACTCTTGAGGTTTTCGTAGATCTGCTCGCGGACCTGTTCATACGGCAGTTTCTTGACTTCCTCCGCGCAGAAGATGTAATAACCGTTCGCTTGTCTCACCGGCTCGCTGATGCCGCCTGCCTTGAGCGAGAAGATCGCTTTCTTTACGTCTTCGGGGAATTTACTGGTGCCCTTAATCAAGCCCCAGTCGCCGTTCTTTGCCGCGGTGTCGGCATCGTCGGAGTTGTCGTGCGCGAGTTTGCCGAAATCCGCACCTTTTTGGAGAGCGTTCTTACGGAGCGTTTCTGCCTTTGTTTTGGCCTCGGCTTCGCTGCGCTCCTTGCCGAAGCCGACCTTGATCACCTTTACTTTACTCTCCTGGAATTCCTGCGGGTGGTCGGCGTAGTATTTTTCCTGCTCCTCCAGCGAGACCGGGGTCGTGTTTTGGAGATCGTTGATTTCGACCAGGGCCAGGATCTGCCAGCGCGCAATTTCCAGTTGTTCCTTGATGGGCGATTGCTGATCGTAGTGTTTCTTTTCCGCTTCTTCCGCGAGGTATTTCTGAATCCAAAGCTGCTGGACGGCGTTTTCGGGACTCATGGTGAAGATACGTTGCTGCGCCGATCCGACCAGGCTCATGAGCCTGCGTATTTCACCGGCGGTTACCTTCTCGCCATGGACAGTCGCAACCACCGTGTCATCGGAGACTTTTGCGGATTCGGGAGATGGCGCGGGGACTGGCGGCGGTGGAGGCATCGCCTGGGCAAATACAACTCGACATAGAATGAAAAGGACGGCAAATCTCATGTGAGGGGATCTCCCGGACGCGGAAACCTTCAGTTTATCATTCAATGTTCAGCGGTCCGAATGCCGGCACCGCCATGTCCGCGGCATCGCGAACGTTGCAGTAAGGGTCTTTACCGTACCCGTACCGGATGGTGGCTTTCGCGGGAAGCGCGCCCTGAATGTAAAGGAGTACGGTGCTAGCCTCGGCCGGGTCCACCGAAGCTTTATAGATCAGGGGCACCGGCACACCTTTGGCATCGTGAATGGTGAAGCCGGCGATCCGGCCGTCCGACTGGAGGCGGCCATTGACGCCGGAGAAATTCACCTTGATCACTTCGCCGTCGCGGTGGGCCGAGACGGGGCGGGGGCCGGGCTTCAGATCGCCGTAGTTCTTCACCCGGGGGAACAGATCGCGGCAGACGCGATCGGCCAACCGAAAGCCCAACCGTTTCAAGTCCTGGGTGCTGGTGTGAATGGCATCGTCGAGCGTGCAGTCGATGGACGAGATCATGCCGACGTTCGGCAGATCGGTCTCGGCCTTGAGTTGCATCGCCTGAATGTTGTTCCATTCCGCAATATTCATGTTGCTGATATGGCGGCCGATCTGGACGTAATATAACGGCAGGTCGGGTTCGTTAAAATCGGCCCGCACGGCCTTCACGAAGTCTTCGAAGCGGCGCAGGAAGTACGGTGCTTCGGCTGGGCTGGCGTCGGACTCACCCTGGTACCAGAGCATCCCCTTGACGTTGCCGCCGACGGCATGGAACCGCCGCAGCATGGAACCGTACAATGAGTCGCCTTCGCGGTCCTTGAGCGTGGGAGACCACTGCTCCATGATGGTGCCGCCGTGGGCGCAAGGGATCACCCCGATCGGAACGCCGGTGCGGCGGAACATCTCGACGGCGAACGGCAATCCCAGGCCGGCGCCCTTCTTGCGCTGCGTGATGTACTTGTCGAGACGTTCGCCGCTCCAACGCTCGGGCTCCTTCTGATCGTTCAAGCGCCAGTGGACGCGGTCTTCGGCGCTCACCAGCGTGTGCAGCGGCTCTTCGGCAATCAGCCACTTATCCGACATGTCGAAGCTGTGGACCTGCGGGATGGGCTGCTGGACGTCGACCAGGTCGCCGTAGCCTTCCATGTTCGACTGGCCGGCGAGAATCCAGAGATCACCCACCATGATCTTGTCGACGGGGTAGATGATGGGGCTTCCCTGCAGGCGGACCTCGAGCCGATAGGGGCCGCCGGTATGGACACCTTTGATCTCGGCGGTCCACTTCTGCAATTTGTTGACCTTGCCGACGGCCATCCATTCAAATCCGCTTACTGGACTGCCGCCGGACGTGAGTCGCGCTTCGACATCTTTGCCTGTGGCTTTTTTGCCAATGATGGTTCCGCCGAAGTGCAGATCCGCCGTCTGGTCCGCGCTACGCTGTAGAACCTGGTTGTCAGTGATGCCTTCTGTGACTCGGAGCTCCTGGGCTGGTAGGGAGACGAAAGAAAGGCAGAGAAGGGCGGCGTACCAGTACTTCATCAAATGAGAATTGTAACGCGGGTTACCGCCGGGATCAGTTGAGGAAATACGTCCGATAGAGCGTGTCGCGCTGTTTGGGAATAAAACCGGCGTCGCGGATCAGGCGCCGCAATTCCTCTTCGGTCGCGCGATGATGCGCGCCGGCGGCGGACACGACGTTCTCCTCGATCATGATGCTGCCGACGTCGTTGCCGCCGAAACGCAGGCCGACCTGGCAGGTTTTCAGGCCTGGCGTCACCCACGAGGACTGGATGTTGAGAATGTTCTCGAGATAGAGGCGCGAAATCGCCAGGGTCTTGAGATATTCGACCCCGGTGGCCTCTTCCTTGATGAATCTTCCGAGCGATGTGTTCTCGCGCTGGAATGACCAGGGGATGAAGGCCGTGAATCCGCCGGTCTCTTCCTGGATCTGGCGGACGATGTCGAAGTGGTTCATACGCTGTTCGACGGTCTCGCCGCAGCCGAACATCATGGTCGCGGTGGTTCGCATCCCCAGCTCGTGGGCAGTCCGTTGCACCACAATCCAATCTTCGGTGGACGATTTCAGACGGCTGATCCGCTTGCGGACATCGTTGTCGAGGATTTCAGCGCCTCCGCCGGGAATCGAATCGAGGCCGGAATCGCGCAGGCGCGCAATGGTGTCGCGCACGCTCAACTCGCTGACGTTTGCGATGTTGATGATCTCGGGCGCTGAGAAGCAGTGGCACCAGATTTCGGGAAAGCGGGCTTTGATAGAGCGGAGCAGGTCCTCGTACCACTCGATCTTGAGGTCCGGGTGCAGGCCGCCCTGCATCAGGATTCCGGTTCCACCGAGGTCCAGGGTTTCCTGGATCTTCGAGAAGATGACTTCCTTGGGATGGATGTAACCCTCGGCGTGGCCCATGGGCCGGTAGAAGGCGCAGAAGCTGCAATACTCGGTGCAGAAGTTGGTGTAGTTGATGTTGCGGTCGATGATGTAGCTGACGATGCCGTCGGGGTGCAGTTTGCGGCGCACCGCGTCGGCCGCCATGCCGATGCCAATCAGGTCGTCGCTGCGAAACAGGTCGATCGCTTCCTGCCGCGTCATCATGCGATGATCACCCTTTCTTCGGTCTCGTGTAGAGCCGCTGCGTACTCCAGGAACCGCTTCATGCCCGTCTGTTGGTCGTGCCCGAGGTCGAACTGGATGTGATGCGTCAGGTAGTCGCGGGCGAGCTCGGGCGAAATTCCGCGATTGGCGTGCTCTGAGGCAACGATGTCTTCAAGGTGCTGCAAGCCGAACTCGAGAGAGGCCCGGAATGGCGCAGGATCGTAGCGTTTATGGCCGGCCCAGACGGCGAAGACCATCGGTAGCTTGGTCATTTCGGTCCAGGCTTCACATAGGTCCAGGACTTGATAGGGCAGGTCGGCGGGCTCGATCAGGAGCGCGGGATCGCCGATGATCAGGGCGGCGTCGCAATCGTGCAGCATTGCCTGGAGGTCGGGCGGACGCGATTTCATGATAGGCAAAAGCCCGTAGCGGCGCGCCAGGACCACCTGGCTGAGAACAACCGAGGTACGTGAGCTGCAGTCGGCCGCGAGTGTTCGGATCTCATTGAAGGGAACCTTGGAAATCAACAGGATGGAACGCACCGGGCCGCGGCAGGTGATGGCGGTATCGCCGGTGATGACGAGATTCTGGCGGGCCACCTCGATCACCGGAACGATCCCGATGTCGGCACGGCCATCCTGAAGGCGGTCGGCGCACTCAGAAGGGATGCAAAACGACAGGTCGAACAGGTCACGCTGCTCTCCGTGGAGCATGCCCCACACAAGCGGCACGGTATTGAGGTAGTTGACTACACAAACACGGGGTTTTAGTGCCAAACCATCAGTGTATCGTACGGGACTCTTCGTGTTCCTTTTGGACGGGGGCGTTTTCGGAGCCCTGGGTGAGGAAGGGGTTGAAGCGGGTGCCATAGTCGAAGGGGTCCATTCCTTCGGCGCGTTTGAGGGCGTTGACGACAAGGTAGGTCAACGGGGTAGCGAGCACCTCGTAGATGACCTTGAAGAGGTATCCGGAGATGATGACGTTTGCGATCACTTTGAAGCTAACCGTTCCGGCGAAGGCCACCACCATCACGACGAGGGTGTCAACGGCCTGGCCGACGACCGTCGATCCTACAGTGCGGCTCCAGAGTAAGCGGCCGCTGGTCAGGATCTTCATCTTGGCCATGACAAATGAGTTTGCGAACTCGCCGCACCAGAAGGCTATGAGGCTGGCAACTACGAGCCGGGGGACAAAGCTGAAGACGGTTTCGAAGGCCTGCTGGTTGTGCCATTCAGGGGCGGGCGGGAGCGCGACCGTGATGAGACCCATGACGGCCAGGAGTCCGGAGGCCATGAAACCGATCCAGATGGCACGGCGAGAGGCCGAATAGCCGTATACCTCCGTGAACACATCGCCAAAGATGTAGGTAATGGGAAAAAGGAGCTGGGCTCCGCTGACGCGAGACTCTCCGAATGCGCAGATTTTCTGGCCGACGAGATTGGAAATCAGGAGGATGACGACGAAGATGCTGACAAGGAGGTCGTAGAAACGGAACTCGCGGGGATGGCGCGTCAAATCACATTATGTCACCGGACAGCCAAGCCATATTCCCGAATCAGTTGCCCGTTTGCGAAGAGACGAACCCAGTATTGGCCGGATGAAACAACGCTGGTGACGGCGGCCGTGACTTCTCCGCGATGCAAGGCGCCGATGCCACTCCAAAGTGGGCTGCCGGTGGAATTGATGAGTTGAACCTGGTAGCTTCCGGGTTCTGTCAGGCCGGGGGTGGCCAGGCGCAGGTCGAGATAGCCCGGAGAAACCTGCGGTGTGTCGGGGCCGCGATTAGCTTGGAGGAGCACCTGCTGGTGAATCGGGGTATTCCAGAAGGGTCTCCAAAGCGAAAATGGCGCAGCAGTCAGAATTAAGACCGCGGCGATGAGTATAGCCTTGCCTACACTCCAGCCGTGGTGTTTGGGAAAGTTTTCGAGCGGGAGGTCAAGTTGGGCTTTGCGGGGAATGTCTGCCAGGGCCTGCCTGGCGGCGGCTACGAACTCGTCCATTTGTTCGAGGTCAGCGCGGCAGCCGGCGCACACGAGTAGATGCTCCTCGACAGAAGCGATTTCCATCTCCGAGAGTTGGCCCATAGAGTACCGCTCGAGCCTGTCGGGCTCGATGTGTGGGCCAAAACTATAAGGCATCGTCGCCCTCCTGGCCATGCAGATTGCCGTGTTTTGGACTTCTGACAACACTAGTGCTACTTGCGAACGGAAGCTCTCAAAAAAACTTGCACTAACTGGCGGTGCTGCAGTTTTTTTCTACCTAACTCGCCGAATCTGGCCTTAGCGCGGGATTTGAGCAGCCGAAACTGGGTGTCGGAGAGATCCATGTCCTGGCAGATTTCCTCCTGGGTTTGCTCGTTGAGGTAGAAGCGGGTCAGGATCTCGCGGTCGCGGTCGGTCAGTTCGGCCATGACGGTTTTCATCAGGTCGACCTTCTGGCGGAGTGCGACCGTTTGTTCGGGGTTGCGTCGGGAATCGGGCAGGAAGGTGAGTTCCAGGTTGAGCTCCTCGCGGCGGGAATGCACCATTTCATCGATGTAGGCTGCGACCTGCCGCCGGACGACGGTACGAACAAAGCCCATCAGGCGATCGGGATCGCGCAGTTCGCCGCGCTGAATGGCCTGGACGACGATGACGAAAATGTCGTGCACCTTGTCGTCCAGTTCCTGGGGCCCCAATTGCCGACACAAATAAAAGCGGATGCCCTGGGAGAAGATCTGGTAGAGCTGTTCCATCGCGGGCTCGTCGCCATCGTGAATCTGTCGGACGAGCGTTGTCCAGGCGCTACTTTGACCATCTTCGCCGTTCTCGAGGAATGGGACGTCAGGCTTGTCGTGAGATTGCTCGCGGCGGAGTCGGGAAGTAATACTGACCACCTCACGCTGAGGTCTGCGATGTGCGGATAAAGGTACCGCGTGTTCCAGGCTGCGTTTGAAAGCAAGCATCGGTGCGCTAATCCTTTGCGATCAGATAGAACGCGGCCCAATAGCGGGGGTCGCTCCGCCACGAGCGCGATCGCAACATGGCGATACGGGCTGCGTGGAACGAGCGGACGATGGCAGGCCCGTCGAACGCCGGCTCACTGGCGAGGCGGCGATAGAACGACTGAAATATCTCTCCCGAATCGTCGGGTGTGGCCCAGCGGCTACCAATTACGGCCCGCGCACCCGCCACAAGCCAAGCACGCGTAAGACCCAGGACGCCAGCTCCGCGAAGGGATCCTCCAGCGGCCGAACTGCAGCCGCTCATGACGACGAGCGATCCAGGCAACTGCAGATTCGCGATATCTTCGATCGTCAAAACCTGCGCATCGCCATTTGCTGAAAACCCCAGGTGAATGAGAGCCTCATCCGGATGTCCAGGTTGTTGCAAGACATGGGCGGCAAGGTGAATCACCGAGGGAGCGGATCGCAGGGACCGCTCAAAAGCCTCGCGGCTCAATTGCTCTCCTGTTAGCAGAACAGGTTGCGCACGGTTTTTCCAAACGGCGGCGCAAGCCTGCAACTCCCCACCGCTTCCGGCGAGTCTTGCGAGTTGTAGACGAACGCCGTTGCGTGCGCCAAATTTCCCGGAGCGCGGGTCCGCGGCATTGTAAATGCCATCGCCGGCTCCGAGGAAACGCCCGCGCTGCGGGTCCCCGGAACGCGTAGCCAGCAGAAAGGCGCTGGGGATTCTCTCGGTTGAGTGCAACTCGACCAGGTACAACGGCCGTCTGTTTTTCTTCGGGACGACGAGCGCGGAGAATGGAACCTCGAACAAAACATCATCGGAAGACAGAATCCATTTCGCTCTCCGCCGAACCGCCGGGCTTAACTGCCCGAACAACTTGAGGTAAAGCTCTTTTCCGATACGATCGCGGCCGGGTGCACTTGCTTCTAAAGCGTTCTCGAAGCTTTTCGCAAGCTTCGTGATCTCGGGCGACCCGGCCAGACGATGCATTTCCAAGCGTCTGTTAGTCAAGGCTGAAATGAATGCAGATCGTTGTCCCAGATGAAGTGAGATCAACGCTTCATCTGCGCGGATGCTGCGCCGAATATTACTAAGTGTATTCTCCGAGGAAATCTTCTCTCCCGTTTTATTGCCAAAAGGGGTAAGTGTTAGACCTGAACCCGCTTCAAACTCGTGTAAGCGATTGCGGAGTTGCCGCACACGAGAATGCTCAGTCGTCGTTCGATGATCGAATGACTTCGCCATCTCGGCGCGTAAAGCCGCCAAGGTTCGCCAATACCCGGCGGGAAGGCTCTGCCTCCAGGTAGAACTGCTCTCGAGGGTGCGGACGAGCGTCGAAGCGCGTTCTTCCTCGATGGCGAGAAAGGCTTCCGCGGGACGCGCCATCGGTCCGGAGACCGCGGCATCCACGTAGGCGTCGTAGATTTCGCCAATCCAGTGACTGGCGTAATTGCTTAACCATTCCGAAGGTCCAATGGAGTCGCGCCATTCACGGGCGACGGTGAGGGCTTTTTCGAGGTCCGGGAAACATCGCCTGACGGCACCGCGTTCGAGGCGGAAATATGCTTCCCATAAGCGATTGTCCGGGCGCTGTGAAACCAGATCCAAACCGCGCCCGGCATACGACGCGGCTTGGTCGAAATCCCCGCGTTTGCGAGCGATACGGGCCAGGAGGAGGTAAGCGGGACGCAGTTCGCGGCAATCCGGAAACCGTCCCAGCCAATAAATCCGGAGCGCGGCGTCTTCCGCCTCGTCCAGCCGTCCGGCGGCGAAGAGCTCCTGACCGTAATGGTTCCAGGCTTCCAGCATCAGTCGGTGGTCGCCTTGGATTTCGGCTTGCCGGACCGCCTCGGCAAAGTAGTCGAGAGCGCGCTGGGGGCTACCCGATTGTGAATTCAGGATGCCCAGGGTGACATAGAACTGAGAGCGGTAGGGCAGGTTGGAGCCGGTAGGGAGTCTGACTCCGGCTTCGGCAACAGCGCGCGCCGCGTCGAGATTGCCGAGTTGCATGTATAGCGAGCAAAGATTGGCATGCGCGACCAGGGATATATTTGTATCGCCTAAGGCGAGGGCGGCAGTCTTCGCGCGCAAAAGCGCGTCAAGCGCGCGAGGATAATCGAGCATGGCAAAGCGCGCGCCACCGATGTTAGAGAGGAATCGCGCCGCGGATTCACGGTCGTGCAAGGCTTCGGCCCTGCGATATCCCTCTTCATATGCGGATACTGCATCGGAATACAACCCATGCTGATACGAGTTGAATGCCCGCGCCCGAATTGACGCCAGCAGTGGATCTTCGGATCGTATTCGACGGGAGTGGGCTACCTGGTTGCAGGCGTAAACCAGGGAAGCGGCCAGCACTACCAGGATCGAAGAGGCAATAATATTCCTCAGACGTCCTGTATGTAGGACCACGGTATCACCAGTACTAAAGGTGTGACTCAAGTTTAACAGGGCGGCCGGAATTTTCTTGTCAGATTTGTCCCACATTGGATTAAAGTTGGCGCACCGGTTGGTGCGCCATTTTCCTTGTTTATCCTGAGGCAAGCTAAAGCATGCGGTATCAGAAGGATTAGCCGAGAAACGGGATGATGATGATCACTGGATCAGGCATTTTGGGTGTCCTTTCTCAACGGCATCGCTTTTTGCGATGTTCTGGCCCCAAGTTAGCGGGAGAGGTTTTTCGTCAACGCGGGCTTCGTCTGCAGGTGATTGGAAGGATTGGTTTAAACGATCGAGAAAAAAGTGTGATCGCTTTCCGGCGTGTGCACTCGGTTCTCCCGGTTGTCAGATTGACGCGCTGGATTTCAGGCCATGAAAGTGGATGAAAACAAGGGTGGTGCAGGCGGCTTCGCCTGCGCTTGGTGATGTACAAAGGCAGGCGCGCGTCAAAAAGGCTATCGAGTGCCGCCGTCTCAGCCTAATGCCATTTAGTTTCCTCTAATGGTTCGGCTTCCTCGGATGCGGCCTGCCGCCGAGGCGGGTTAACAACCCGCCGCAGGCTAATAGCCTGCATCACAGACTCAATCAAGTCGCCGTTCCGGAAAACTGTGGGCGGCACACCAGGCGAAACCGCCTGCGCCACCCTTTGTGGGTCAATCGGTTGCGAGCCAAGGTGGAACAGGCATGCAGCCTGCCCAGCTAGCGTGACGATCGAGACCTTCGCGTCCGAGCCGTCTGCTTCGCATGCCGCGACAATGACCGCTTCGACGCGGCTGAACGTCCTTCACGCTTCAGTGCATTTGTAGTCGCACGCGACCGCTTCGCCGACGTCTTCGTGCGATGCTTCGCCTGACCTTTGCTGGCGTCGCGCTTCGCCTGAGTTCGGGTCCGTTCGCTGGCCTGCCCCTTCTTCGGCGGTTTCAGCTTTACGCCTGCCCGCCGCGCCTTCGACAAGCCAATCGCGATCGCCTGCTTAGTGGAACGCGCGCCGTGCTTGCCCTCACGAATGTGTTCCATCTCCTCCCGGACAAACTCGCCCGCCTGCGTCGACGGAGCTTTTCCTTCGCGCGCGTCCTTGCGGGCGCGTTGTACGGTTCTCTTTTCGGGCATGAACCAAAATCCTCCCAGGCCTCTGCGTTGCATGCAGCGTGCCGAAGTGTGCAAGTTTTTTATGCCCAACACGTTTGCGGTCTGATTTGTTCTATGACCGGAAATATCTACATACTTCGCAACGCTAGTTGTGCCGCGTTGAACCCGCACATCCCATGCACGCTCGCGCCTGGAGGAGTCGACGAGGAACACAGAAATACGTGCTTCAAAGGTGTGCGGTAGAGGCTCCAGGTGGGGCGCGCCAGGAGTTGCTTGATGTTCTGCAGACCACCCGTAATGTCACCGCCCACCAGGTTTGCGTTGTGATGCTCCATCTCAGCCGCTGTGAACGTGTGCCTCGCGAGAACACACGTGCGAAAACCAGGAGCAAAGCGCTCCATTTGTGACTCGATGTCCGCTGTCATATCGGCGGTGCTCCCGTTCGGCACATGGCAGTAAGCCCAAGCCGTATGTTTCCCCGCCGGGGCGCGGGACGAATCGAAGAGGCTCGGTTGCGCTACGAGGACGAAGGGCGGTACGCTTTCGCCCCGCTCCGACGCCGCAATTTCTTCGAGTGTGCCGCCGAGATGAACTGTGCCTGCACGCTCGCAGTCCGGCGCACGCCACGGAATCGGCGAGTGCAACGCCCAATCGATCTTGAACACGCCCGGCCCGTATCGATAGTCGTTGAGTTTCGTGAGGTACGAAGCGGGAAATCGCGAGGCTCCGATCGCGGCCAGTTGCCGCGGCGTTACGTCCAGCAGAATCGGTGAGGCATCGCCCAGTTCGTCAAGGTTCCGCACCCTCGTGCCCCTGATAATCCGCCCGCCCAGCGATTCAAAATACGACGCCAGCGCGTCGGCGATTTTTTGCGAGCCGCCCCGCGGAATGGGCCAGCCTCCGGCATGCGCGGCAACCGCAAGCAGCCACCCAAAAGCCGCCGTTCCGAGTGTCTCCAGCGGGCGAAGCGAATGCGCCGCCATACCCGCGTACAAGGCCCGAGTCGACTCGCATCGGAACATGATCCGCGCGACCATGGTGGAAGGCAGCGTTGATAACAGGCCGAAACGCGCCAGCCGGAGCGGTCTCCGAGGCACGGGCAGAAGTGGCTTCATGATCTCGGCGAAAACTTCCGGCCAGTGCCTCACGAGCGGGGCAACTGCCCGGCGATAAGTCGCGCCATCGCGTCCCAGCCGCTCGCAGGTGGCGTTGAGCGAGTTTTCGAGTACCGCGGCCGAGCCGTCATCGAAGGGATGCGCCACAGGAAGCGGCGGTTGAATCCACTCCAGTCCGTGCTCAGCGAGGGGAAACGACCGGAACGCCGGCGAGTTTACCGCCATCGGATGGATCGCGGAGCAAACATCGTGAACGAACCCCGGCAAGGTCAGTTCCATCGACCGCGCGCCGCCGCCGATCGTCTCCTCCGCCTCGAACAACGTGGTCGGCACGCCGGCTTGCGCGAGTACGATGGCGGCAGTCAAACCGTTTGGTCCAGCCCCCACGACGGCCGCCGGCACTCTCAGCGTCCCTCAAACTGCGCTCGCGACACCGGCGGAAAATACATCCGCACGAACTCGCGTTTCCACCACTGTCCAGTCTTGGCGCGCTCCGCCGGCGTCGTGAAGTGATATTCGTATAAGTCTGCCCGCACGAATCGCGGGGGTGTCGACCCGAATGGGTTTACGGCCAGCAGTCCGAGCACCGCGCGATCGCCTTCGAGGAGCTTTTCAAGGAAACCCTGAAACCACGGGTTCTCGTACGAATCCGAGAGCGCCGCGAACCACATCAGCCAGTCCAGGCGCAAATGGTACGGCGCAATCTGTGGCGGCATTCGTCCGGTATCGCCCGGCTTGCCCCGAAATCCGTACTCTTTCCACTTGGTCGATTGCGTAATGACGGCTTCGTCGGTCCCCTCTACGATCACCTCGTATCGCGGGCGTGTGATCGACCCGAACGCCCCATAGGTTCCAGCCAGGTGATACGGGTTGAACGAGGCGTTCATAATCTGTTCCGGTGAAATCAGATTTAGCACCGTGCGAACGCTCAGAATCGCGATGAGTACCGCCAACGCCCCGGTCGCGACACGCAAAGGCACGGAAGCCGCGTGCAATTCCGGCACGTGCAGGGGCAGAATGTGCGCGAGGTACTTCCCATCAATCATCGGGATTGCGAGCACCATGGTCAACGCATTTAGCCAGGACAGGTTCCCGCTGGCGAAAATCAACCCTTGAAAGATGATCGTGATCGCGCCCGCAATCGACGCTACCGGCTGCGGCAGGAAGTAGCCAAACGGAACAATCAGCTCCGCGAAGTGATTGAACAGCACGCCACCCTGGTGCGTCCAATGCGGCGCCCAATGGAAGAACCAGCTCAGAGGGTTGGGCATCGGCTGCGTCTCGTAATGGTAGTCGAGACACGTCAGATTGCGCCAGCACTCATCGCCGCGCATTTTAATGAGCCCGGCGCCGAACATGATCCGGAATTCGAGCCAGCTCAGCAGCCACAGCGTGATGGTTTGCGGCGCAGTTGACGCGCTACCGAGAAAGATGGCGAAAAAGCCCGCTTCGAGCAGGATCGACTCCCAACCAAACGCGTACCAGATCTGCCCGACGTTCACGAACGAGATGTATAGCACCCACATCAGCGCCCACACCGTCATCGACAGCCACGTGTACCGTTCCGAAATGCCGGCCAGGGCGGCGGCCGAGGCAACGATGCCCAGCCACGCGGCAATCGTGAAAACTGCGTCGGTGTGTGCGAAGAAGAAGAGGCTTGGAGAAGAGCCGAAGGAGGTTCCCTTGAGGAACAGCGGTACAGGAAGGATGCCGCGTTCTCCGAGGAGGGGTTTGAACTCGTTGAGTGCGTTGAGAAACGCGACTAGGAAGATGAGGGCAAGGCCTCGTTGGAAGGCGAATCTCGTCAGCCAGTAGCTATCGGAGCTAAACCAGGTCATGGCGAGGGCCATAAGGGCCACTTGTCCATGATTTTAGCTTTAAAAAGGCGAAGGGGCGAGGATTCCAAACTCTCGAGAACTCAAGAACCGCCTGTCGGGCTTCGTGGTGCGCATTACGCGCTGCGCTTTTCAAGCGCTTATATTCAGGCCCGCGCCGGTTCTCTCACAAGCTGTTCCGAGAGCGGGAATTCTCGCCCCTCACTCGTGAAGGGCTCTATAAGAAACCTCCCGTCTGCGGTTGGAACCTTGCTTATTGCTGATTCCAAGTACATCGTAACCGATCTGTATTCTGTGTCAAGGGTACGTTTGAGCTATCGCACGTAAGGCGAATCCTCGATCCCATCGAGGACAACGATTCTCCCGAAACGGGAGGCAGAATTTTGAACTCCTCAATTGGCACGAAGCACTATAGTGTCTCTCGTCAGTCCGCTTCAAGGAAGCCCGCTTTGAATACCGGACGACCCGCCACGGCAGTGTGGAAGGCGTACGCGGTCAGGGCGAGGGTGACCGCTATCTGACGGCAGCCGTCCGATGCGGCGCAGCAAGGAGAGTAGATCCTCGCCATCCACATACTCCATCGACAGGAATGTGGATCCATCTACTTCGCCGATATCGTAAACGCGGCAGACATTGGGGTGCGATACTTGTCGTGCGATGCGTGCTTCGGTATGGAAACGGGCCAGCAGTTCTTTGTTATTCGCGGTGTCCGCTGGCAGAAATTTCAGCGCAACCGGCTGGCCCAGCTTCATCTCGTTGGCGCGGTACACCTCACCCATGCCGCCTTGGCCGATGAGCCCGACAATGCGGTAGCGCCCGGCGAGCACCGTACCGAGAGGGAATCGGCCTTCGTCGAAGGAGCTCGAGGCAAACAAAGCGGACGGAGACGGCATCGATCTGGAATCTCGGCGAAGCAAGATGGACACCGAACCATTGAGATTCACTCTATCATCGGGGGCCCCGGTTGTATTGTCTCGCCGCCCAAGTCGCGAATCATCGCAGACCCCTCCCGGCATGGATCTCTGGCTAACGCCCGGCGTTCCCGGACGGATGCACTTTCGCTTTAGCGATTTGTGCCAACGTTCGATTTTTCCGTTCGATTGAGGGTGGTCGGGCGAAGTCCTGCTTGCCCCAGCGCCCGCCAGACGCTGCTCGGACTCACCGCCACAACGTCGGCGTCCAGCATCACAACAGCGTGTATTTTAGTGCGACGTGCTCCGCCGTCAATTCGGCCGGGACCTCACGTTGATCTGGATCTTCTTCTCAGGGTGCTTGTCCCTTAAACGGGTCTGGCTGCTCCTTTGACGTAATGCAGGCTGGCAGCCGGCGCGGGACTGGCAGTCCCGCTATCCAACCAGCGTGCGCAAGAAGCATCGCCGGACGTCAGTTGGTGAGATCAGCGTACCTCGGCTCGATCGCCTGCCTCGTCATCCGGACAAAGCCGCTTAAAGGACAGTCGAATGTTGTATTGTCGACGCTGCACCCGGGGATGAACACGGGGATATTGGCCGGGCCGGCATCGAGCGTCAAGGGAGTGCGGCTGCGAAGCTGATCCATGGTTTGGGTGATATAGGCGACGCGGACGATGAATTCGCCGGTCCTCTGAGACTGGCGGAGCTCGAAGACGATGGCCCCGCCGAGGGCAGCGACATCGGGCTGGTCACCCGGAACCAGCCAATCGAGATGGAACAGCCCGGCAAGTCCGGCGATATTGGTGTTGGCGCCGATAATAGTGACGATCTTGTCCGAAGGAGTTCCCAGCGCACCGCTCATAGCGCTGCCCGTAGCTGCCTGGATCATCGTCCGAACGATGTGCGAACCCAGATTGGAGCTCTGCACTTTGGCCAGATACGGGGTGCGAAATTCGAGATCCAGCAAAGAGTCGTAAACGCGGTAAATCTGGCTGATACCGGCGGCGTTTAGCTTGCCCCAACCGACCTGCGAGGCGGGCATGCCGTCGGCGTATTCCATCAAGAACGGGTCGATGGCCATGTAAAAGGGGCCGAGACCACCCGAATTGACGGGCTCGGTCGAATTGCCGGGCGTCATCGTGATTGGAAGGGCGGTGATGTCGATCTTGCCTTCCGGCGCGGCGGGTGGAGGCGTGGTGCCGGCCGCATAGTTGAACAAGACCGAACGCACCAGCGCATACTCCGCGGCATAGGCCGTGGCCAGTGACTGCGGATTGCCCCCCAGACGTCCATTGACGGCGGCGACCGCCATCTTTCCATCCAGCGTCGCCACACCCGCGTCGATGGGGTTGAACAGCGAGTCGGGGACGGAAACCGTGTTGACTGCCGGCGGTGCAGCGGGGAGCAGGCCCGCGACGAAAGCCTGGGCAGTATCCACGATCAGCGGGGCATTATTGGCCCGCACATAAACATAAGCAGCGTCGGAGCTGTCGTTGCCGGTTAACAGTTTTTCCTGTGTCAGCCACTGGCGAAAATAGTTGCCGAGAAGCGTTTCATTCGTTTTCCCGTTCGGCGTAATCACCGACTGCCCCGAAATTGAGAATGCAGGAAACGGAAACGCCGAGAAACTATCTAGCTCCGCGGGGGTGGCAACGGGGGTGCGTGCGGCATGACGGCCGAAGATGATGACTTGTTTGAGTGTCGTGTTATCTGGGCTTTGAGCGGCCACGAGCGGTGCGCCTAACGCAATCAGCGTGATGCACCGGCCAATAAAGGGTCTCACGAGTCTATAGTTGAGAGCGCGCGAATAACTTCTCAAGTTCTGTTTTATTCTGGAAAGGCAAGATTCAGACAACCTACGCTTTGCCGAAGCGTTGACGTCCAGTGATATCTCGGCCCGCCTGGCGCATGATCCGGCCGGATGCAACCGGACAACCGGGCACCGTAGCGCTGATTGATCGCGGCGTGATCATGCCCCATTCGAAATTGTAACCTCTTCCCTCAAGCAGAGTTTTTTCGCTGCACTCCAAACAGACTGGCTCCAGCCTTCCGGCTCAATCCTTACCGCAATGCTCCAACAAAACATTGCCATTTTCGTCACCCTTGAAACTCCGCGCCCCAACCTGCTCTACTTCTAAAAGATGAAGCTCCTCATCTTCTCCGACATCCACGGCGACCTCACCGCCCTCGAAAAACTTCTCGACACCGAAGCCGACTACTACTTCGCCGCCGGGGACCTGGTGAACTGGGCACGCGGCTTCGAGAAAGTTGGTCCTGTCCTCAAGCAGCGGGCTGGTCGCATGTACGTCATCCCAGGCAACCACGAGTCGGAGTCCGACATCGCCGGGCTCTGTGAGCAGTACGGCCTCCACAACTTCCACGGCCAGACGCTCTCCGCAAACAGCCACACCATTGCCGGATTGGGATATTCCAACCCGACCCCCTTCAACACGCCTGGCGAATATACGGAAGAAGAACTCGCCCAACGCCTCACTCATTTCAGCGGAAAATCCCCACTCATCCTGGTCTGCCACTGTCCGCCCCACAACACCCAACTCGACGAAGCCGCCCGAGGCATGCATTTCGGCAGCACCGCGGTTCGCGACTTCATCGAGCGCGAGCAACCCCTCCACTTCTTCTGCGGCCACATCCACGAGGCTGCTGGACGCGCCGATCAGCTCGGCCGCTCGCACGGTGTTAATGTAGGAAAGAAGGGCTACCTACTCGAGCTTTGAGAATAGCCTCGCCCGAAGTTTGCCTAAGCGCCCGAATCGCAAAAATCCGGCGGCCCTTCGCTTAATCATCGGGACCTTGCATCTCAACGAGAGGAGTTGCCATAAAGTAAGCTTGTAATTGATCGGTATGGATGAGCAGAAGATCCTGACTAAGCTGCGCGAGATCTGCCTAGCTCTGCCGGGAGCGAGCGAAACGGTTACGTTCGGACACCCCACGTTTCAAGCCGGGAAGATGAAGACGTTCGCCGTGCTGGAGAGATACAAAGGCGAATTGTCGATGAGCTTCAAGGTCGGCAAATCAATGCAGCCCGTGTTTCTCGAGGACCCGCGGTTCTTCAAGACGCCCTATGTGGGCCAGCACGGCTGGGTCTCGCTGCGTGTGAATGGCAAACTGGACTGGAAAGAGATTGCAGAGTTGGCTCGCGGCAGCCACCAGCTCGTCACCGGAAAGAAAAAATGACCGCGTCCGTCCGCATTGGACGCCGCGTTGCCCTTACAAGCATGTTTGTCAGCGCGGCGCTGGCGGCGGCCAAGATTACGGTCGGACTCAAAGCGAATTCGACGGCAGCGGTTTCCGACGGCATTGAATCGGCCGGCGATATTCTTGCTTCCGGACTCGTCCTCTTCGGCCTGATCATGGCGTCGAAACCGCCGGACGCTGAACATCCCTACGGCCATGGCCGGCTCGAAACCATCTCAGGCCTCGGCGTGGGCATGTTCCTTGCGGCGATGGGCGTGTTGATCTCCGCCGAATCCCTCCGGCGTGCCGCACAAACCGATACACCTCCGCAGTTTTTCGCCGTCTGGCCGCTGGCCGCATCCATCGTCGTCAAGACCATCATGTTCATCAGCAAGCGCCACTTCGGACGCAGGCTCGAGAGCTCCGGTCTCATCGCGGACGCCTGGAACGACGCCATGGACACGCTCTCCGGCACGGTGGCGCTCCTGGGGGTGGGGCTTGCCGTCCTGAACCCTGCCACGTTCCGCTCCGCCGACGACTGGGGCGGATTCGGCGTCGGCATCGTTATCGTCGTGCTCGCCTTACGAATCGTGCGCGACACGACGTTCCAGCTCATGGACACTATGCCGGACCAGAGCCGCATGCAGCAGATTCGCGCTGTCGCCCTTACTGTACCCGGAGCCCTGGGCATCGAAAAATGCTTCGCGCGCAAGACTGGACTGCAATATCATGTCGACCTGCACCTCGAAGTCGACCCGGCCATGTCCGTCCTGTCATCGCACGAAATCGCCACCGACGTGAGGTTCAAGATCAAGGAAAAGCTCCCGTGGGTGGCCGACGTTCTCGTACACGTCGAGCCGCACATGCTCGCTACAATCGCAGACAGGCAGCATGGAAAATCGTGAGATTGCAAGGCTCCTGTCCGAAACCGCCGACCTGATGGAGATTGCGGCCGACGACGGCTTTCGGATACGGAGCTATCGCAACGCTGCTTCCACCATCGAAACGTATCCCGAGCGCATCTGGGATATCCTCAAGAATCCCGAGCGCAAAGTAACCGATGTTCCCGGGGTTGGGAAGGGAATCGCCGCAGCGCTCAAAGAAATAGCCGAGCATGGGTCCTTCCAGCAGCGTGATCAGCTTCTGACCAAGTTTCCGGCATCGGCGCTGGACCTCCTAAAAATCCAGGGACTCGGCCCGAAAAGTATCGCCCTGCTGTTCGAGCATTACCAGGTCGCGACCATTGATGACCTGGAACGCATCTGCCGCGAGCAGAAATTGCGCGAGTTGCCTCGCATGGGCGCCAAGCTCGAAGAGAAGGTGCTGCGATCGATCGCGCAGTTCCGCCAGAGCGCCGGCCGCTACCGCCTGAACTACGGACACCGCGTTGCCGACGAGCTGATCGAATACCTGGCCCAAGGGGAAGGCATCGAGAAGATCACCGCGGCGGGCAGCCTGCGGCGCGGAAAGGAAACCATCGGCGATCTCGATCTGCTCGTCACCGGGAACGGCGCGCCGGCCGCCTTGGAGCGCTTTGTCGTGCATCCTCGCGTACACGAAATTCTGGGCAAAGGAGCCAACAAGGCCAGTATCCGCTATGGCCTGGAGGGCATTCAGGTGGACCTCCGCGCGCTGCCGCACGAAAGCTACGGCGCGGCCATGCAGTATTTCACCGGAAGCAAAGAGCACAACGTTAACCTCCGAACGCGCGCCCTGAAACTTGGCCTGACGTTGAACGAGTATGGCCTGTTTCGCCTCGAAGGCAACGAGCGCGTCGCCGGCGAGAGCGAGGAGGAGGTCTACGGCCAGCTCGGCATGCAGTGGATTCCGCCGGAGCTGCGCGAGAACTGCGGCGAAATTGAAGCGGCCGTCGAGCATCGACTGCCCTCGCTGATTCAGCTCTCAAACATCCGCGGCGACCTGCACATGCACACCACCGAGACCGACGGCCGCGCCACGCTCGAAGAAATGGCCGCCGCCGCCCGCGAGCTCGGCTACGAATATATCGCCATCACCGACCATTCGAAAGCTATCGCTATGGCGAACGGCCTGGACGAAGCGCGCGCGGTCGCCTTCGCAAAGCGCGTTCGCGAGTTGAACAACAACGGCCTCGGCATACGTATCCTCTCAGGCATTGAATGCGACATCCGCCGCGACGGCACCATGGACCTGGCCGAAGATGCGCTTGCGGAGCTCGACATGGTCGTCGGCAGCGTGCACAGCTTCATGAACCTGGAAGCTGCCGAAATGACCGACCGTCTTCTGCGGGCTCTCGAATCGCCCAACCTCCATCTGCTTGGCCATCCCACCGGACGCATGACTCTGGCGCGCGAGCCGTATCCTTTCGATTTTGAAAAAGTAGTGATGCAGGCGGTTCGCAACAACGTCCGTCTCGAAATTAACGGCAGTCCCGAGCGTCTCGATCTCAGCGGCTCGCTCGTCCGAACCGCCAAAGCCATGGGGGCGAAGTTCGCCATCTCCACCGACGCGCATCACACCCGAACTCTGGGCTTCAATATGCCCTATGGCGTCATCACGGCGCGCCGCGGCTGGCTTGAAGCAGCCGACGTCCTCAACACGCTCCCCTGCGACCAATTACTGCAGTCCATCCGAAAACAATGAAGCTCATTTCCTCTGTTGAGAAATACCGAAACGACCTTTTCTGGGTTACCGAAGACCACGCCGTCGAACCGGGCGGCTTTGAGATCAAGCGCGGCATCGTGCAGCATCGCGGCTCGGCGGTGATGCTGGCGGTCGACGACAAGAAACGCATTCTGCTGGTACAGCAGTATCGCCTGCCGGCGCGCAAGTTCCTCTGGGAGCTCCCGGCGGGCCGTCTCGATGAAGGTGAGAAGCCCCTACAGGCCGCCAAGCGCGAATTGAAGGAAGAAACCGGCTACTCCGCCCGAACCTGGAAAAAGCTTGTCGAGTTCTATCCCAGCCCCGGATTCGTCGCCGAGAAAATGACCATCTTCCTGGCCACCGACCTGAAAGAAGGCGAGGCGACACCCATGGACGACGAGCGCATCGAGATGCAATGGTTCCCGGCGCGCGAGGTCGAGCAGATGATCGCGGCGGGAAAGATTATCGATGGGAAAACGATGATCGGGTACTGTCGATGGCGGTCAGAATACGGCGGTAGGAAGCCGCAGGCTCGCTAGCCCGGCTGATTTCGCGCCCGATTACGACATAATTGGCGCCCGCTTCCACTGCCTCGGCGGGCGTCGCCACTCGTTTCTGATCGCCAACCGCTGCATCCGCGGACCGGACCCCCGGCGTCACGATGATCGCCGCACTACCCATGATCCCTCGAACCATGGCGGCTTCACGCGCCGAACACACAATGCCGTCGATCCCGCACTCCTTCGCATGGCGTGCGCGCAACGCCACCAGGTCCGTAAGCTCCACCGGATAGCCCAGCTCAGCCAGGTCTTCCTGGTCGAAACTCGTCAGGACCGTTACCGCGAGCAGCTTCAAATTCGACGAACCCCGACCCTCGACGGCGGCCCGCATCACGGCGTTGCTGCCGTGCACCGTAAGGAATCGCGCGCCGCTCTGGGCAATCACGGCAACCGCGCGCTTTACGGTTTCGCTGATGTCGTAAAGCTTCAAATCGAGAAAGACGTTCTTGCCGCGCCCGGCCAACTCCCGCACGAATGCAAGGCCTTCGGCGGCATAGAGTTCCATTCCGACTTTATAGAAGCCGGCCTCATCGCCAAGAGCTTCGACGAGAGAGCGCGCGGGCGCGGCGTTGGGGAAGTCCAGAGCAACAATGATGGGATTCACGGTCAAAGAATGCGGATGGGCTTTCCATCCCGAGCCAGCACGCGCCCGATCCGGTAGGCCTCCGTATAAGTGTACTCCAGACGCGCGGCGTCAGCCTCTGGAAGCGAGATCAGCAGCCCGCCCGAGGTTTGCGGGTCATATAACAAATCGTCAAATTCCGACGTACCCTCAACGCTGCAAGCCGCAAATTCGCGATTGTTCTTCAGGCCGCCAGGAATCGCGCCGTCGCGGGCATAATCTTGGGCTCCCGGCAGGAATCGCACCAGCCGGGAATCGATTTCGATCGTGACACGGCTCGCCACTGCCATCTCGCGCGCGTGGCCCAACAAGCCGAACCCGGTGATGTCGGTGCAGCCGTGCACATCGAACTGCAGCATCGCCTCGCACGCCGCTCGGTTGAGAGTCAACATCGACTTCATGGAAGCTTCGACATCCGCTTCGCGAGCGACGCCTCGCTTCAATGCTGTTGCGATGACTCCCGTGCCGATACGCTTGGTCAGGACGAGAACGTCCCCGGCCTGTGCACCGGCATTCGCCTTCACGCGATCGGGATGCACGACGCCCGTGACGGAATATCCGAACTTGATCTCATCGTCTGCGATGCTGTGGCCGCCGAGAATGGAGCAATCGGCTTCGCGCATCTTTTCCGCGCCGCCGCGCACGATCTCTTCCAGCACGTCCGGATCGCCCTTGGCCGGGTAAGCCAGGATGGACAACGACGAAATCGGTTTGCCGCCCATCGCGTAGACGTCGCTCAAAGAATTGGCGGCCGCAATCGCGCCAAAGCTGTATGGATCGTCAACGATAGGCGTGAAAAAGTCGACGGTCTGGACCAGGGCACACTCCGGCGTAAGCTTGTACACACCGGCATCGTCGGAGGTGTCAAACCCAACCAGAACGTTCTCGTTCGCCCAGCGCGGAATGCGGGCCAAAACCTGGTCCAACAACTTTGGACTGAGTTTGGCCGCTCAACCCGCGGCTTTTGCGTTCGCAGTCAGCCTTGCGGCAGTCGGCATGACTTCAGCATAGCGGACGCGCCTGGAAAGCCGCATCCGCTCGCCGAATTAGACCTACTTTACTTGAATGCTCTTAACGTAAGTGATCAGGTTGCTGATGCGCATCTGCACTTCGCTACCGGACCCGCGGCTCATTTCCGAGAACACGTTGCCCCAAACCGGCATATCACGGCTTCCATGTGCGGTTGGCATATCGGCGTCACCCTGGATCACGGAGAAGACCCGGAGTTCGGGGAACTTGCCATTGTGGCGGGCGGTCAGTTCGGTGAGGTTTGCGGGGGTCTTCTTGAGCGCGCTGGCTGCGGGACCCGAGCCTTTGCCATCCAGACCGTGGCAAACGGCGCAGTACTCTTTGAACATCTGAACGCCGGAGGCCGGCGATGTTGGGTTGGTGGGAACCTTCTTGATGATTTTGTCATCAGAAGCGTAGCAGGCAACGCCAATCAGGGCGGCTACGAGCACGAATGAACGTGACATGGGTTTATCCTCTCAGCGTCGGAAAGCGCATTTTGAGGGCCATGGGTTAAATTGCGCGAAATACAGCAATATCAGCACGGTAGCGGAAAGGTCGCGGATATTTTGAGTGTTATTACGCAGTCCGCCCGATCGTTCGGTAGCCAACGCGCAACCACACCCACATCCGCTTGACTATCCCCGTCCCAAAACGGCGCTGAAAAAGACACCGAACAGTTTCAAGCGCTTGTGGCCGGGAGGGCGTGCCTATGCTTGAGTTGGAAGGCGCACCCTCTGAAAACCCAGTTCCCCGGGATTCCCCGACGGTCCTCCTGCTAACCTGGAAGTACAGTGCAGTCATCCGACGTTGCCGCCGACCAGGTTGAGCAACTTTACTCCGAGCTGGAACAGAAAATCCGGATGCTTCGTCCCAAGGACGACGTCGCCGGTATCGAAAAGGCGTATCGCGTCGCCGCCGAGGCCCATAAGGGCCAAACACGCGACTCCGGTGAGCCCTACATGGTCCACCCCCTGCACGTCGCGCATATCCTCGCCGACATGCAGATGGACCTGGTTTGCATCGAAACCGGCCTGCTGCACGACACCGTCGAAGATACCCGCGTCAAGCTCGAAGACATTAAGAAGGAGTTTGGCGACGAAGTGGCACGCTGCGTCGATGGCGTCACTAAGTTGAGCAAGCTTCATCTCTACTCCCGCGAGGAGCGCCAGGCCGAGAGCGTCCGTAAGATGCTGCTCGCCATGGTCACCGATATTCGCGTGGTCCTGGTGAAACTCGCCGACCGCCTTCACAATATGCGCACCCTGGGCTCACTTTCCCGCGAGCGACAGGAACGCATTGCGCAGGAAACGCTGGAAATCTACGCCCCCATCGCCCATCGCCTCGGAATGGGCAAAGTTCGCGGTGAGCTAGAGGACCTTTCGTTCAAATACCTGGAGCCGGAAGCGGCTACCGAGCTGGAGCGTGAAATCGAGTCCAAGCGGCACCAGAACGAAGAGTTTCTCAAAACTATCCAGCACATCATCGAGGTCAACCTCTCGCGTGAGAGCATTCCTGCCCGCGTAGAAGGCCGTGTGAAACGCGCTTACTCCGTCCATCAGAAGCTAAAGCGCCAGAAAATCAGCCTCGACCAGGTCTACGATCTGCTTGCCGTCCGCATCATCACCGATTCGGTGAAGAACTGCTACGCGGCGCTCGGCGTCATTCATAACGAATGGCATCCGATACCCGGTCGCATTAAGGATTTCATCGCCATTCCGCGCCCCAACCTCTACCAGTCCCTGCACACTTCAGTCATGGGTCCTGGCGGACAATCCTTTGAAGTCCAGATCCGCACGGACGAAATGCACCGCCTCGCCGAAGAGGGAATCGCCGCGCACTGGAAGTACAAAGAAGGACGCAAGGGCGTCCATGTCGATGACCAGCGCGTCACCTGGCTGCGCCAGCTCGTCGAGTGGCAGCGTGAAATGCGCGATCCCGGCGAGTTTATGTCCACCCTGAAAGTGGACCTCTACCCGGAGGAAGTCTACACCTTCACGCCGCGCGGCAAGGTAATCGCCCTGCCCCGCGACGCCACGCCCATCGATTTCGCCTATGCCATCCACAGCGACGTCGGCAACACCTGCGTCGGCGCCAAGGTCAACGGACGCATCGTTCCCTTACGCTACGGCCTGAAGAACGGCGATGTGGTGGAGATCCTGACGCAGCCCGGACATCTTCCCAGCAAAGACTGGCTCTCGCTGGTAAAGACATCCAAGGCGCGCAACAAGATTAAGCACGTCATCAACACCACCGAACGTGCGAAAGCCATCGAAATCGGCCAGAAGTACCTGGAAAAGGAAGCGCGGCGCTTCGGCGTGCAGCTCAGCCGCACCACGAAAGCGGGACTCGAAGGAGTAGCCAACGAATACGGCTACGGCAAGATTGAAGACCTGCATGCGGCCCTCGGCTACGGCAAGTTCTCGGCCCGCCAGGTTCTCCAGAAGCTGGCCCCTGAGCAGGTGGAACTCGAGGCGGAGCCACCTAAGCCCGCGCCCCAGCCGGTTCCAGACCAGACCCGCGAAAGCGGCGACCTGGTCATCAAGGTTAAAGGCATCGACGATCTGCTGGTGTATCGCGCCAAGTGCTGCAACCCCATCCGCGGCGAGGCGATCGTCGGTTACGTGACGCGAGGGAAGGGAATCGCGGTGCACTCCACGAACTGCACCAACGTCCAGAACCTCATGTACGAGGTGGAACGCAAGATCGACGTCGAATGGGCGCGCGCAACATCGCAGGAGTTCCCTGTTAAAGTGGTGGTCTACACCGACGACCGCCCTGGGATGCTGAACCAGTTGACCTCCGTGCTCTTCAATGAGCAAAGCAACATAAGAAGCCTGGAAGCCCGCAGCGACGACAAGCGCAATGGCGACGGTGCGGTGATCGACATGACCATCGAGATCAAAGACAAGAAGCAGCTCGAACGCGTGGTCGCCAACATCCGCCGCATCTCCGGCGTCCGCGACGTCGAACGAACGCAATGACACTTGATCCCGAACATATCGCCATCTCCAAATCCAAAGGCATCAAGATCGACTGGAAGGATGGCCATCGCAGCGAGTATTCCCTCGCCTACCTGCGCGACGAATGCCCCTGCGCCAGTTGTACCGGCGCTCACGGCACCGAGCCGCAGAAGAGCAACTACTCCGCGCCGCAGGCTAATCCGTTCCAGATGTACAAGCCCACGCTCAAGATGGATTCCGTCGAGGAAGTGGGGCAGTATGCCGTGCGTATCCACTGGAACGACGGACATAACACAGGGATCTACTCTTACGAGCACCTCAGAAACATCTGTCCTTGCAACGAATGTAAAAAACTCGCGCCCTAGAACGATCAGCCGTAGTATGCTGTTCCATTACCTCGATGAGAACAGCTATGAAGCGCGCGTGTGCAGTATTGCCCATTTTTGTCCTGACCCTTTGGTTCATCCGCCCCGCGAAAGCCCAACGGGAAGGAGCTCCCGAGCACGATCAGGGCTTAAAATGGACCCCTCGCAGGCCGGAGTTATTCCCGCGGCTGCGCACGAATGCTCAGACACCGCCGGCAATTGTCCTTAGCCCCACCACCTGGACGCCGATTGGACCCGCGCCCCTCAACTCCGTCGACATCACGTACAACGTGAGCGGGCGTATCGTCGCCATTGCCGCGGATCCTGCCAATGCCAACAAAATCTACATCGCGGCGGCGGGCGGCGGCGTGTGGCGCACTTCCGATGGCGGCAACACCTGGACGCCATTAACGGATACGCAGTCTACGCTATCGATGGGTGCCCTGGCGCTCGCGCATACGAATCCGCTGATGCTCTATGCCGGCACCGGCGAAGCGAACAATGGCCTGGATTCCAATTTTGGCCGCGGAATCATGACCTCCATCGACGGCGGCGACACCTGGACCCTTCGGACCGGTCCAGCAGGTGTATTCGATCGCATGACGATCTCCCAAATTGTCGTCGACCCGACCAACGCCAACATCGCCTATGCCTCCTTCTCAGACGGAGGGACCAATAGCCTGTGCTGTTCAAACACAGGGGTCTGGAAAACCAGCGACGGCGGCCAGACGTGGAGCAACCTAACGGCCGCCATCGACACCACGCACACGTGGTCCGGGGTTCAGATCGACCCCGCCCATCCCAACGTGCTGTACGCGGCGCTCGGCGACTCCAGCACGAATGTCACGAATGGAGTCTACAAATCCACCAACGGAGGCCTGACATGGACCCTGCTGGTGAGCGCGCCCAACGGGCTGAACGTGGATGTCGGCCGCATCGTGCTGGCCGTCGCGCCGTCCAATTCGCAGGTCGTTTACGTCTCCGAGGCAAATATCGCCGGTATGTTGCAGGCACTGGTCCGCAGCTCGAACGGCGGCACCACGTTCAGCGATCTGACCGTGAACGCTCCCAACTACTTGGGTAGCCAGGGCTGGTACGACATGACGGTCATCGTGGACCGCAACAATGCGTCCATCGTTTACGTGGGAGGTTCCGCCAGCGCGAACAGCATCATGCAGTCGCCCGACAGCGGCGTGACATGGAACGACCTTAGCACCGGCATCGCCATCGCCGGAGTATCGAATCCTGCTTCGCCGCACGTCGACCACCACGGAATCGATTTCGACGCCAATGGAAAGCTGCTCGACGGCGACGATGGCGGTATTTATCGCCTCGATCAGCCGGGCGTCCCCTTTTGGACGAACCTCAACGGCAACCTCAACACCATCCAGTTTCAAGGCATCAACCTGCATCCTACCGATCCGACGATCGTGATCGGGGGGAGCCAGGATAACGGAACCGACTTGTTTTCAGCCGGAGCCTGGTCGGAAACCGATGGCGGCGATGGCGGGTTCGCAAAGTTCAGCAAGACCAATCCCCAGCGCGTCTATCATCAGATTCCGAACGGCAGTTTCGCGAGGCAGTTTTTCCGACGGTCCGACGATGGCGGCAATACCTGGAACACGAAGGTCACCAGCCTCGTGGACGACGCAACGAAGCAGAATTTCTACGCGCCTTTTGCCGTCGATCCCGGGAATGGCGACCGCGTCCTCTATGGCACGAATCGCATCTGGGAGAGCACCAACGCCGGCGACGCCTGGACGGCCATCAGCACCGTAGGATCGGCCGGCTGGACTCCTGCCGGGCACTTCGTCGATTCGATCGGCCTTGCGGCATCGGACCCCAATACGATCTACGCCTCGGTTTTCGGCAGCATCTTCGTAACGACTAACCACGGAACTACGTGGACGAAGGTCAATCTGCCGGCGCCGCTTGCGAATACCTATACGGTTCAGGACATCCAGGTTGATCCGCAACACAGCCTGACGGCCTATGTTGCCCTCTCCGGTTTCACCGGGGCGGGCAACGTGTTTGTCACCACCAATGGCGGAACGACGTGGCGCAGTATGAGCGGGAACCTTCCCGATCTGCCGGCCTGGTCCTTGCAGATCGACCCCACCGCGCCCGGCACCTTCTACGTCGGCATGGATGACGGAGTCTACGTGACTACCAATACCGGGGTGACCTGGAGCCGGATGGGAGCGGGCCTGCCGCGCGCCCAGGTGTTCTCAATCGATCTGAACACCAATCTTCACATCCTCGGCGCCGGCACTCATGGACGCGGGGCGTGGGAAATCCTCACGACTCCTGTAGCTCCGCCGACCATCGCCGCCTCGTTTGGTGCGGCAACCATCGGCGTGAACGGAACAACGGCGCTCACCTTCACGATCGCCAACCCCAACAGTGGCACATCTCTGACCGGCGTCGGTTTCTCGAACACGCTGCCGGCCGGCTTGATCGTCGCGACGCCGAACGGGGTAACCGGCAGTTGCGGCGGCGGGACCATCACCGCGGCAGCCGCTTCCAACAGCATCAGCTTGTCCGGCGCCTCACTTACGAGCGTGGCGCCGTCGAATAGCTGTACGTTTTCCGTGAATGTCACGGGTACAACCGCGGGCGTGAAGAGCGAAGTTACGGGCGCCGTCACATCGAACGAGGGTGGCGCGGGCTCCACGGCATCCGCCAGCATCACAGTCGTAGCTGCGCCCGTGATCACACTTACACTCAGCCACACCGGCAACTTCACGGCGGGGCAAAACGGAGCCACCTACAACCTGGTGGTTGCGAACGCGGGCACGAGTCCCACCGCCGGCCTGATCACTGTAACGGAAGTGGCCCCAACGGGAATGTCCCTGGTTTCGATCGCCGGAACCGGTTGGACCTGCGCGCTCGCGGCGTGTACGCGCAGCGATGCACTTGCGGCCGGAAGCAGCTATCCCGCGATCACCATCACCGTGAACGTGCTTCTCAGCGCCGCATCGCCGCTAGTTAACGTGGTGAATGCCACGGGCGCCGGGGCGGCCAACGCGACCGCTTCCGATTCCACCATCATCACGCCGGCGCCTTCCTCCGGGCTGCGGTTCATTCCTGTCACGCCCTGCCGCGTGATCGACACGCGCAATCCCACTGGAAATTTCGGCGGACCGATCATCCAAGGCGGAGCCTCGCGAGTCGTGCCGATTCCGCAGAGTGCTTGCAACATTCCGGCCACGGCGCTGGCTTACTCGCTCAACGTCACTGTCGTTCCGAGCGGTCCTTTGGGCTATCTGACCATCTGGCCCACCGGGCAGACGCAGCCCGTGGTCTCAACGTTGAACTCGTTCGACGGGCGGGTGGTGGCAAATGCCGCAATCGTTCCCGCCGGGACTAGCGGTGCCATCAGCGTGTTTGTGAGCAACCCGACCCATGTGATCATCGACATCAACGGCTACTTCGCCCCCGCTTCGACGGCGAACAGCCTGTCCTTCTATCCCACGACGCCCTGCCGCATCGCTGACACCCGTGGAGGATTCCCAACCGGACTCGGAGCGCCATCCATCGGCGCCGGCGCGAGCCGCAGCTTCCCAATTCCGTCGAGCACATGCGGAGTGCCCGCCGGAGTGCAAGCTTACTCCTTCAACATCACCGTTGTGCCGCATGGCCCGCTCGGATATCTCACGGTGTGGCCATCCGGACAGCCGCAGCCCGTGGTCTCGACGCTTAACGCCTTCGACGGCAGCATCGTTGCCAACGCCGCAATTGTGCCTTCGGGAACCGCAGGCGCCGTGAGCGTGTTTGCCAGCGATGCCACTGACGTGATCATCGACATCAACGGCTACTTTGCGGCGCCCGGATCGCCCGGCGCCGAGTCGCTCTACACCATCACACCATGCCGCATAGCGGACACCCGCGGCGGATTCCCGGTAGGTTTCGGAACCCCCAGCCTGGTGGGAGGCGCTACGCGCGCGTTCACCATCCCGGCCAGTACCTGCGGGCTCCCGGCAACCGCGCAAGCCTATTCGCTGAACGTCACCGTAGTGCCGCCGGGTCCGCTCGGATACTTGACGGCCTGGCCAACGGGTCAGACCCAGCCCGTCGTTTCGACGCTCAATTCGCCGCTCGGGAAGGTGGTGGCGAATGCGGCGCTGGTACCCGCCGGGACCGCCGGAGCGATCAGCGTGTTCGTAACCAGCGCGACCGATCTGATCCTGGACGCGAACGCGTACTTTGCCCCATAGGTAGCGCGGCCTTCAGCCGTGTGTTGCAGGCTGTGGAAGCGTGAAGCAGGCGGTTTCGCTAGCCTTTAGAACCTCACCCGGAACGCTTACGCGAAACCGCCTGCGCCACGTTTGTCTTCAGGTCAGTACTACAATGAGTTCATTGTCGTAACGTGTTGGAATCGTCGGAACAGATCACCCGCCTGCTCGTCCAATGGTCGGGTGGAAGCAGGAGCGCTCTCGACCAGCTACTGCCTCTCGTATATAACGACCTGAAAAGGCTCGCGGGGTCGTATTTGCGTCGCGAGCGTGCGGGACACACGCTGCAAAGCACGGCTCTCGTCCACGAGGCATTCTTGCGCCTCGTCGACCAGCGTGAGGCAAATTGGCAAAACCGCCTGCAGTTCTTCGGCATAGCCGCGCAGGTCATCCGCCGGATTCTGGTCGATCACGCCCGCCAGCGCAAAGCCCAGAAGCGGGGCGGCGAGGCGTTGCGCGTCACCATCGACGAATCCATTGCCGTCCCCGGCGGCAGCGATCTCGACCTGCTGGCACTCGACGATGCCCTTCAGAAACTCACCGCCCTCGATGAAAGACAGAGCCGCATCGTGGAACTCCGTTTCTTTTCCGGCCTCTCGATCGAAGAAACCAGTGAAGTACTCGGCCTCTCGACGGCCACGGTGAAAAGAGAGTGGTCCATGGCTCGCGTGTGGCTGTTCCGGGAACTCGGCGCCGAAGGACGCGCATGACGGCGGAGCGTTGGAATCGCGTCAAAGACGTCTACTCGCGAGCGCTCGAACTGCCGGAAGAGCAGCGCGACAGCTTCGTCGCCGCCGCCTGCGCCGCGGACCTGGAACTGCGCCAGGAAGTGGAGTCCCTGCTTGAAAGCGAAAAGAAAGCCGGCCAGTTTCTGGAATCACCGGTTTTGGGCCGAACCACAGAGGACACCGGCACGTCACCTCCCGTCGCACCGCCTTTCCCGCAGCGCGGCGATCGTCTGGGAATCTATTCCATCGTCCAGCAGGTTGGCGAGGGCGGCATGGGGGCGGTCTACCAGGCCATTCGCGACGACGACGCGTTCCGCAAACTGGTGGCCGTAAAGATCCTCAAGCGCGGCATGGATACCGACTACCTCGTCCAGCGCTTCGAGAACGAAAAGCAGATCCTGGCGCATTTCGACCATCCCAATATCGCGCGGCTTCTGGATGCCGGGGTCACGCCCGACAGCCGCCCGTACTTCGTGATGGAGTTTTACAGCGGCCTGCCGCTCGACCGCTACTGCCGCGAGAAGCGGCCAACGCTCGAGGCTCGCATCCGCCTTTTTCAGAAAATTTGCGCCGCGGTGGAATACGCTCACGAGAACCTGATCGTCCACCGCGACCTGAAACCCGGAAACATTCTGATCACCGAGGATGGCGAGCCGCATCTGCTCGACTTCGGAATCGCGAAACTGCTCTCCGACGAGCGGCAGGTCACGGTCGCCGGTCTGCGCATCATGACTCCGGGTTACGCCAGCCCCGAGCAGATTCGCGGCGAACCGGTGAACACTTCCACGGACATCTATTCCCTGGGCGTTCTTCTCTATGAGGTTCTGACCGACTCGCACCCGTTCCCGCAGCGCAATCGTGAGCCTTTCAGTCCTGCATCTCTCGATCTGGACAAGGATCCGAAACCGCCCAGCACTCTGATTCGGACCACCGCCGCAAAGAGCGAGGCGCTTCCGGAGAGCATCACATCGGTTCGTGAATGGAGCCACCGCTTGCGCGGCGATCTGGATAAGATCGTCCTGAAAGCGCTGGCCGCAGACCCGTGGCGGCGCTATCGAACGGTGGAGCAGCTTGCAGCCGACCTCGACCGCTTCCTCGCGGGCCAGCCCGTAGCAGCCGCCGGCGACAGCGTCACGTATTACGTTAAAAAGTTCGTAGGGCGCAACCGGCTGGCGGTTGGGTCCGCGGCGGTGTTCATCGTAGCTTTGGCGGTGGCCCTCGGCATTGCTATTCACGAGGCGGCGAAGGCCCGCCGCGAACAGGCGCTAGCCGAAGGTCATGCGACGCAGCTACGCCGGTTGGCCGAGTCGTTGGTGTTCGACATCCACGATGCCATCGAGACACTGCCTGGCGCGACGCCGGTGCGCGAGAAACTCCTGTCGCGCGCGACCGAAGCGCTGGACAGCCTGGTGAGCGCCGGAGCGGGAGATGTTGCGGGACAAGTTGAGCTGGCGGACGCCTACACGCGGCTCGGCGCGGTACAGGGCTCGCCGTCCGAGTCGAACCTGGGCCGGACCGAGGAAGCCCTTCGCGAATATCGAAAAGCGGCAGGGTTGCTCGAACATCTCGCGGTGTCTAAAAACACACCCGATGTCCTGAAGCCTCTCGCCGACGTTTACGACCATATGGCCAGGGTCCTGAACACGCTGGGCCGCGGCAAGGAATCGCTGGACGTGTACTGGAAATCCATTCATATTCGCGAGCAGTTGTTCGCCCGCGACCCTTCGAGCCTCGATGCCCGGCGCTCGCTGGCTGTGGCGCGGTTCAGCGCGGCCCGCATCCAGATCGATGCCGGAAACCTGAAGGAGGCCGAACGGCTCGCCCAGGACAGTCTCAAGGAATACGAAGCGGTGTTGGCGGCAGATCCCAGCCATGCGCAAACGCGCTTTGGCTTGGCCTTGAATGCCAAAACGCTGGCCGCGATCGAGGCTGAACTCAAGGATTACGAGGCTGCGAACCGCTACGCGTCTCGAGCCCTCGAGATCGACATGGCCCGTCTCAAAGGAGATCCGCAAAACGCCAATATCCCCCTGGATATTTCATTCGATCTGAGCGAAATCGCCGATGCCGATGAGGGTCGCCACGACATGGAGTCGGCGCGCCTGCACTGCCAGCAAGCCCTGGAAATGCGCGAGACGCTGCTCTCGAAAGATCCAACCAACGAACGGCTCCGCGACCGGACGGCGTTCATGAATGGCCGGCTGGGGCTCCTGCTCCTGGGCATGAGTCGAACCGCGGAAGCAAAACCGTATATTCGCCGTGAGTACGATCTGCTGGAGCGCCTGGCCGCCGACACGACAAACGCGACAACAAAAATGCGCTTCGCCAGCGCTCGCGGAGATCTGGGCGACTGGTATTGCCGCGCTGGAGATAAGGCCCGCGGGCGCTCGCTGCTGAGCGCAGCGATCTCCGAATTTAAGGAGGTGCAGCGCTCGAAGAGCATGGTGTTTGCCGAGACTCTGCCCCTCGAACGCCTCGAGAAAGCCGCGGCTGCCTGCGATACGCAGCCTGATTTGCATCCCTGATCACTTCAGTTCGGCGGCCTGTGATGCCGGCCTCCGATTCTTCCGGTCAGTCGTGCGGCCGTTCCGAACCGGCGTCAGGATGTCATCCTACATCACACCCTCCGGCGGTTCCGCGGCCTTCGTCGACGCATTCGGAACACGCTGGCCGGCGCCTTCCGTCCCCGGATTGATCTGGTTGTGAATATTCATCAGCGCGACGCGCCATCCCGCATTCGTCTTGACGAGCGTGTACGTGTTGATCTCCCAAAACGGCGGGATGTGTGTGCCATCGTCGAGTGTGACGCCGTCCGGATGATTCGCCCGCGCCTGCACAACGGCCACCCGCGGCGCCACGAACCGGATGCTCTCGATGTTGCGAGCCGGGCCGGGCTTCCCATGATAGATCTCGTCGAAGGTCATGGCCCATAGCCGGCGATTGTATTCCGGACCCTCTGATTTGATCCAATGGCCGAAGCGATCGACCAACTGGAAATCGGGCGTCTCCATTGCGGCGAGCGCGCCGGCATCCATTCCTGTGTAGGCAGCGTTCCATCGCATGATAAAATCCCGCACTCCCTTTTCATCGTTAGCAAAGGCAGCGGCCATCATTAGGGCTGCTGCGGCAAATCTCCTGAGCATGTGTGAACTCTCCTTTTGGTGGGTCGATGAGTTACGCGCAAATGCGGGAACAATCGGATCAGGTGAGCTCTTTTGCCGTGAACTTGCGCGTACTGCCGTGGAAGGAGATATTCACCATGAAACAATGCTTATCGCTAGCCCTCGCCTGTGCCCTGGCGGTCGCCGGAACGGTGGGCGATGCCGCAAAGCGCGCGACGGATTCACTTTTCAGCGCACTGCGGGAAGGCAATGCCGCCGCAGTTCGAAGCGCAATTGCAGCCGGAGCGAACACCAACGCGAAAGATAAAGAGGGAACGCCGGTGTTGATGCTCGCGGCAATATTGTCCGATGTTGCCACCATGCGCCTGCTTCTCGACCACGGCGCGGACCCGAACGTCCCGAATGCCGCGGGCGCAACGGCCCTATTTTACGCCGCCGCCGACGCGGAGAAAGCCACACTGCTGATTTCGCGTGGAGCCAAGGTGGATGTGCAGTCCGGACCGGGCGCCACGCCGCTGCTGATCGCCAGTTCCGCCGAGGGTAACGCCGCCCTGGTGCGCCTCATGCTCGCGAAGGGCGCGCGTGTGAATGTGCCCGACCGCATCCACGGCATTCCCGCCCTGCTGAGCGGAGGAGGTGGCACTTATCCCATCATCGCGGCTGCGCGGCTTCAGAATTCCGAAACCTTGCGCGTGCTTCTGGCTGCGGGCGCCGATCCCAATGCGAAAGACGCGAACGGAGCGACTGCGCTGAGCGATGCCATTCTCTATGACAATCCCGAGAATGTTCGTCTTCTCCTAAAAGCCGGCGCCGCGGTGAATCTTGCGATCGGTGCCTGGAAGCAGACGCCTCTGATGGCCGCGGCGATGCATCGCAATCCCAAAGTGGTCCAAATGCTACTCGATGCCGGCGCGGATGTGAATGCCGTCGACGGGTCCGAATCGACCGCGTTGATGTGGGCCGCGTATTCCGAATCGAGCGATGCTGCGGTTGTCGAGAAGTTGCTGGCCGCTCATGCCGACGTGAATCACAAGAACAAGTGGAGTGAGACGGCACTGACGTGGGCGAAACACCGGGGCGAAACGCCCATCGTCGTCGTGCTGCGCAAAGCCGGGGCCTGGGAACAGTATGAGCCGGCTCAGGAGACCTCCGCCGTAAACGACTTCGCGACCATTCGTGCCGCCGTGGAGAAAAGCCTTCCCGCGCTCCAGAGCATTGGCGTACCTTCATTCACCAAAACCGGATGCATATCGTGCCACAACACGCTGATGCCCATGAGCGCGGCGGCCACCGCTCGCGACCGTGGATTCCAGTTCAACGCTGATCAACTCGCCGCAAACAAGAAGGTGCTGAACGCGTTCCTCAGCCCCGCTACCGAGCCCATGCGCGAAGGCCTCGATCTGATTCCCGATATTCCGCTGACTGGTGGATACGGGCTCCAAGCCATGCACGCGGCGGGTGTGGCAGCGAACGCCGTAACCGACGCCATGGTGCACCGCATAGCGCAGTCGCAACTCGAGGACGGCCGCTGGTCGGTGTGGGCGCCTCGCCCGCCCATCGAATACTCCGACGTGACCGCCACCGCGATGGCTGTTCGCGGCCTGACGTTGTACATGATTCCCGGCCGTCGCGCGGAATTCGAGCTGCGAATTGCCCGCGCTCGCAAATGGCTGGAGAACATCAGGCCCCAAACCGGCGAGGAGCGCAATATGCGACTCCTGGGATTGGCGTGGACCCAAGCCGATCCCGACACGATTTATGACGCCGTCCAGGACGTCATCGCGCACCAACACGAGGACGGCGGCTGGGCGCAACTCGAAACGCTCGAAACCGATGCCTATGCTACGGGCCAGAGTCTTTATGCACTGCACGAAGCCGGATACGAGGTTGCGAACAGCGCTTATCGCCGCGGCGTGACGTGGCTCCGGCAGGCCCAGGAAGCCGATGGATCGTGGCACGTGCGCACGCGCGCATTTCCGTTCCAGCCGCTGGTCGACACGGGCTACGCGCACGGTCGCGATCAATGGATCTCATCGCAGGCGACGAGTTGGGCACTCATGGCCTTGATGTATGCCGGCGATTGATCCGGTTTCACTCGCTGATCCATAAAGCTGGATTAAGAACCAGGTCTTACAAAGCCTTTGACTCTTCGCGTCCCGCGACGATTTTGCAGGATGTGGAAGGGTGGGACAGGCGAAAACGCGTGTCCACGCTTCCACAGTTTACCTACGCCGGCCTTGGGGTGCTACTCGTACCGCAGCGAAGTCGCCGGCTCGATCCGCATCGCCCGTCGAGCCGGCAACCAGCTCGCCACCCAAACCACCAAAACCACGCTCACCCCCACCCCGCCAAACGTAACTGGACTCCACGGATTCACCCCAAACAACAGATCCGGACTCTGTGTCTCCACCACCATCTTGCTCAACAGAACCGACACCATCGCGGAACCCGCCAGGCCAAAGGGGATGCCCCACAGCACCGGCTTAAGGGCCTGCCGAAATACCAGCCAAAGCACAGCGCCACGGCTCGCCCCTAGCGCCACTCGCACCCCGATTTCCCGCGTCCGCTGGCTCACGAGATAAGCAACCACGCCATAGATTCCGACCGTCGCCAGCAACAATCCGAGCGCGCCTAAAACCGCTGCGACAATCGCCGGCGCTTCCGTCATGAGACGCTGCAGCCGCACCGGCCCGGTCTCGACGTTCAGCATGATCATCTGCGTTGCGAGCGACCGATCTAAACTGCGTAATGCCTCGCGCACCGTCGGAATCGCGACGTCAGGAGTCAGCGGAGTGCGTATCAGCAGAATGGAATCGTCGGCGTAAGAACCCGTGAAATAGATGTACGCCGGGTCGACTTTCGAAAGATTCGCGCTACGCACGCTCTTGGCCACGCCGATCACCGTGTAGCTTCGGCCGGCGATCCGTTCGGGCCGGTATCCTTTGTAAACCTTGATGCCCTTCCCAAGCGGATCCTCGCCGGGCCAGAATCGTTCGGCCGTCTTTTCGCTGATGACGACGACGGGAACATCGTGCTCCACCTCCTGTTGTGAGAATGCCCGGCCACGCATAATGGGTATCCCGGCCGTCTCGAAGTATTCGGCTGAGACCAGGTTGAAGAGTGAGCGCGATTCCGACGACCTGATCGTTATACGGCTTCCCAACGGTTCGAAATTGCCTGTGGCGGTACCCATGAGCGGCGGTTCGAATGTGAAAGCAACGGACTGGATCTGTGGTGTCTCCCTCAATTTCCGAATCACCTCCGCCAAACGCGCCTGTTGTGCGCGCGCGTTGGATGAGGCAACATCCGGCATGCCTAACGCGAATAGGTGGCTCGTCTCGAAACCCGGGTCTACCTGACTTGCATTCTGTACCCCGCGTCCCAGGAGTCCCGCCCCCACCAGCAGGGTGAGACAGACCGCGATCTGCACAGCGATCAGAACATCACGAAACCGTCCTCGTCCACCGAGCAAGGTGGCGAACTCTTCCTTTAACGTCGAAGCAACGTCAGCCTGAGCCGCTCGACGTGCGGGGACCAATCCAACGAGAATGCCAGTGACCAGCGAAATCGCGAACGCGTATAGAAACACGTTACCGCTGGGCCGCACATCAACGAACAGATACTCCGCGCCCGTTCCATATTGCGCCAGCATGCCTTCGAGGGTTGCGGCGAGCCCTCGGCAGATGAACAGTGACAGAACAAATCCAGCCGCGCCGCCCAGCAGCCCGACCAAAGCCGTCTCGGTGCAGAGTTGCTGCACAATGCGCCGCTTGCCCGCGCCGAGCGCCCGGCGAACCGCAATCTCGCGCTGCCGGCTCATGGCGCGCGCCAGCAGTAGGTTGACGAGGTTCAGGCTGCCGATTAGCAATACCGACGTCACGGCGAGCATCAGCGCTTCGATCACCCATATGAATACTTCAAACCCACCGCCGGTCTGATCGAAGAAGGTCGCGGTCTTTGCGCTTAACTGCAGAACCTTGCGGTCGGTGAAGCCGGCGGCTTCGAGGCTCTTCTCCACTACCGCCATCTCGCTCGCCACCTGGCGCTCGTCGACACCTGGTTTGCGTCGTGCAACGATCTGGAACCGCACGTCCTGTTTAGGTTCGACCTGTTCACGCATGGCCGCCGGAATCCATAAATCGGGAACCATCGGCGGTGCGCCTGTACCTGCGAACGACTCAGGAGCGATGCCGATGAACGTGAAGGCCACGCCGTTGATCAAAGTGCTTTTTCCAAGCACCGTTGCGTCGCCAAGGAAGCGACGCGTCCAATAACGATGGCTCAGGACGGCGACCGGATGAGCGCCGGGAGTTCCGTCCTCTGCGGGCAGGAAGGCTCGTCCAATCGCGGGCTCCACCCCGACCATCCCGAAGTAGTTGCCCGAGACGAGTTGGACGCGGATCACTTCGGCTTCGCCGCCCGATTGTGTCTGAGTTGCCACCGCGATCGGCGCCGTCGCAGCGGCCACGCCCTCGAACGATCGGCTGTGATCCCGCACGTACTCGTATTCCTGCTTCGCGAACTGATCTTGGCGGGAACGGTCCTGATACCAGCGAATCAGCCGCACGACCGTGCCGGGGTCGCGCACGGGCAGAAGACGGAGCGCGATCGAATCGTAGATCGTAAAGACCGTGGTGTTCAGGCTGATGCCGACGGCCAGCGTGATGATGGCAATGAGTGCGAATCCAGGGCTCCTCCGCAGGAGCCTCGCCGCATACCGCAAATCCTGGATTGCTTCACCGAGATATGGGATGCCACGGCGGTCGCGGTGCGCTTCCCGAATCTGCGCTACACCTCCAAAACGCAGTAGTGCAGCACGCCGGGCTTCGGCTTCCGGCATGCCGCGCGCGACGTTTTCCTCGATCATTTGGGCGACATGCGCCTGCACCTCAGCGTCGAAATCCTGCTCGATGTGCTTCCGGAACAGTGAGCCCTGGATACGAAAGATGATCCGGTAGAACCATTCAGGCATGTGTCACCTCGCCTCCGTCCGTTGCAGCAGACGATCCATGATTCCCGCGATGCGATCCCATTTTGCAGTCTCGGCGGCAAGCTGCTTTCGTCCTGTTCGCGTGATCGAATAAAACTTCGCTTTGCGGTTGTTATCCGAGACGCCCCACTCCGATGAGATCCACCGTCGTTCAAGCAGCCGGAGAAGCGCGGCGTAGATGGTGCCCTGATTGAGTTGCAGTGCGTCTTCGCTGACCTGCTCGATGCGGCGCGCGATGCCGTACCCGTGCAGCGGACCCATGATTTCGAGGGTCTGCAAAACCATCAGATCGAGGGTGCCTTCCAGAACCTCGAGGCGTTCGTTTCCCATTGTGGCTCCTCCTTTGGCCCGACAACAGGAGTATGCCACAACTCCTGTGCTCCGTCAACAGGAGATGTTCAGGGTGTCAAAAAGGACAGCGAAATCGCCTTTCCCACCTTTCGAACCCGGGAGTTTCCGTTGGTTGCGCTATGCTGACTTGCGGAGCAGGCGGTTTCGAGCATGCCTTGTGACGCGTGGGAACGCCGCAAAGCAACACGGAGCAAGCTGCTGGCGAAACTGCGGTAGCGCTGTTTTCAGCCACTGCGGACCAAGATGTCCATGCACCACGCCGTCGGGCGACCAGGATCGTTCGAGATCTGTCGGTGCTTCGAATGGCAGGCGAAACCGCCTGCTTCACCCTTCCACGGAATCCAATACCCGGTGCTGTCGGAAGTGACAGGTGCTGGGCTAACCCGCCGCTTCGATGTGGCTGGGAGCCCACCGATGCAAAGCCGCCACTAACTGTTTCGCGCTGATCGGCTTGCTGATGTGGTCGTCCATGCCCGCTTCCAGGCATCGTTCGCGGTCATTCGGGAACGCCAGCGCGGTTAGCGCGATGATCGCCGCCCGTTGATCCCCAGGCAGGGCCCGAATACGGCGCGCCGCCTCGTACCCGTCCATTTCAGGCATCTGGCAATCCATCAGCACGACATCATACGAAGCGCGCTGATACTGCTCGAGCGCCTCCACTCCCGTAGCCACTACATCCACGACGCACTCATGCCGCTCTAGGAGGCGTCGGGTCACGAGTTGGTTCACCGGGTTGTCCTCGGCCACGAGTACGCGCAGGCGTGCGGGAAGTGGTGAGAAATCGGCTTCGCCTGTAGCCTGGGGCCGGCACGGCTCGGCATCGAGTTCCACGATGAACGTGCTTCCTTCTCCCTCCGTGCTCTCGACCGCGATCGTTCCGTGCATCAGCGTGACCAACTGCTTGCAAATCGCCAGTCCCAGCCCCGCGCCGCCGTATTTCGTAGAGAGATCGGCCTGTACGAACGGCGAGAACAGCTTCGGAAGGATCTCAGGGGCGATGCCTATACCCGTATCGCGAACCGTCAGCAGCAAATGTATCTTGCCCTCCGCGATGTCCTCCTTGCTGACTTGAACGTTCACGCTGCCCTTGTCGGTAAACTTCAAGGCGTTACTGAGCAGATTCGTCAACACCTGGCGAAAACGGGTCGAATCCCCCACGATCCACTGCGGCACCCCGTCCTTCCATTGCAGATTGAGCCGGACTCCCTTGCGCTGCGCCGTCACCGCGTGCAGACGCAGAACCGCTTTAACCTGCGCCCGCAAATCGAATGGAGCCGACTCCAGCGCCAGCTTGCCCGACTCGCAACGCGAGAGGTCCAGAATATCGTTCAGCAACGTAAGAAGCTGTTGCCCCGAGCTGTGGCACGCGCTGATCAGTTCGCGCTGTTCCGCCGTCAGGTTGGTGTTCAACACCAGCTCTGTCGTCGCGAGAACGCCGTTCATGGGAGTCCGGATCTCGTGGCTCATGTTGGCCAGAAAACGGGTCTTGGAGCTCGATGCTTCGATGGCCTCGTCGCGTGCCGCCTTTAACTGCCGATTCACGCCCTCGACGCTCCCCACCAGGCCCATGATGCGGCGAGTGTGCGAGGCGTGAATGACGAGATAAGAAACAGCAGCACCGGTCAGCAGCAAGCCGAGCAACAACAGTAACCAGGGTCGCGCACTATGTACGCCCGCCAGGTATTCCGGCGTCGGTACGAACACGAATGCCCACTGCCGCCCGCCTACGTTCAAAATATTCTGCTGTCGAATTGCGCTCGCGAGGGCAGCTTCGGTTTTGACCATCCCCCTTCGCGTCCCAGTCGGCGCGGGGTGGTAGAAGAGCAACGCTTTCGCCGCCGCCGCCGAGCGGTCGAAGACATACAAATCCATGTCCCGTTTGCCGGCGCGGGAGAGTGCGCTCTCCACGATGTCCCCGACTTGGAGTACTGCCACGGCGAATCCGGTCATTTGAATCTCGCCCGACCCGGGAGCCGGCCGGCGGACCGGCAAAAATCCTATAACCCCGAAGCCATCGCCGGTTCGTTCGACGATCGGAAATTTCTCTGTCAACCCCGGCGTATCGGTCATTTCACAGAGCGCCATGGCCCGGCGGCACCCTGAACTGGAGTTGGCGTCGAAGCCGACCGCCGACCAGTTGTGAAAGTTGGGATAGATCAAGTAGACCGGAAAGTGATCGCTGCCTTCAGGCGCTCGCCGTGGCCGCGCGGGATCCCCTACCCAAATAAACCGACCCCCGAGATCCGATTCAAACTTGCGCCGGTCGTCCTCCCGGACACGCGGCACCCACTCCAGGCTGCGCACGCTCATCGTGGTGGAGAGCAGCCGTTGGGCGAAGGAGTTGAACTGCTGCTCAGTGGGAGGCGCAGTCTCCATGTGCGCCCGCAGCGCCTGGAGCGCCGCCAGATCGGCATCCAGCTCCCTGCGGATAGCGGCTGTACGATTCTCGCAACTGATGCGTAGATCGTTCTGAAAATCAAGGGTTTCTTCTTGTAGGTGGGTTACAAAAATGAAGCCGCTGAGGGCAATTCCCGCGACGCAAACCGCAGCTGCCAGACCGCTGGCACGGTAATTCGCCAAACGTTTCAGGGGGCCATAATACATGTTTAGCTTCATCCCACCATCGGCGCTGCTCCTGAATAGCTTTAGCTTCGTTACAATGGGCGTCTTGCCTTCAGCCTGGCCTGGTTTTCTGGACTTCCGGTCGGAATCGAACCGGCAGCGGCTTCTCGTGCGGGCCGCCCTCGCGGTGTACGTAGTACTCGCGATCTCCCTGATCCTTCAAAAGCCTGGACTGCAATACGACGAGGCCCTACTGGTGCTCGGCGCGGTCCATATGCGGCATTCGCCTAACGAGATCACGCTGCCCCACGACCCCAACACCTGGATTCCCGTGTTCGGCCGCTGGATTCCCCTGATGACCGTGCGCTATGCCGGCGCCGTCAAGGAATACCTATGCTTGCCGCTTTTTGCCCTTTTCGGAACCCGCACCGCGTTGATTCGCCTCGTCTCCATGACGCTCGGCGGATTTGGCATCTGGGGCGTGGCGAAACTCCTCCGGGAACAGGTGGGCGGACTTGCTGCCGGAGCTGCGGCGCTGATATTAGCCGTCAATCCCGCCTATCTCTCCATGACCGTCTTCGATAACGGTACGGTCAGCGCCTGGATGGCCGCGCTGGGATTGCTTGCCTTTGCACTCTCCCGGTACCTCAACAAACCCTCGACCCGCGCTGCAATGTTGATCGGTGTCGCGCTCGGATTCGGCATCTGGGCGCGAGCAAATTTTATCTGGGCGGAGGCGGCTATCGGAGCGGCTGCGCTCATCGTGCTACGCCGCCGTTTTCCTTCCGCCCCCTCCCACTGGCTTGCTGCCGTCGGCGGTGGCGTCCTCGGCGGACTGCCATTCCTGATCTACCAAATCGTCTCGCGAGGAGGGACCTGGGAAGCCATCGGCATGTTCTCCGAGCACCGCAGCCTGGCGGACGTGTTCCCCAGTCGCCTCGTCATGTTCGCAGAATCGCTTGTCTGCGACCGCGAGCACCGGGTGATGTGGAACGGTCCGGAAATGCCGGCATGGCAGCGCTGGTTGTTCCCCGCGATTGTCCTCGCCTGTTGCGCCAACTGGAAGACCATCTGGTCCCGCGCCGCCGCGATCGCATTTCTGATTTACGCAGCCATCCTTTTCCCCTCGCGGGTCATCGTGGCCGAGCATCACTTCGTCACCATGCTGCCGTTCGCGGCCGTGCTGGTGACCCTCGCCGCCGTTGCGCTTATTGGCCGCTATCCCAAAGCGGTCGGTGCCGTCGCTGCGCTCGCGAGCGTCTATCTTGGCGTGGCGCTGTACTGGCATTTCAGCGCCGTGGGGGGACTTCGGGAGACCGGCGGCGTCGGAGTCTGGTCCGACGGCCTGATTCCCCTCGCCAACTACCTGCAGGCCAATTATCGCGACCGAGAAGTCAAGATTGTCGACTGGGGCCTTCAGAACAATCTTTACGTCGTCACCGACGGCCGACTGCGCACGCGCGAAATCTTCTGGGATGCCACGCGCGAGACCGTCCGCGCCAACAAGCCCTGGATGGAAGAAATTCGCGAGGGCGGCGTTTTCTTGCGGAATGCGGTGCCGCAACTCCCCGATCCGCCCGCCGGCTTCGACCAGGCGCTGACGGATGGGCGTCCGCTCGCCCATCGCTACACCGTTCCGCAGCGTGACGGACATCCGTATGCCGAGGTTATCGAAATTGAACCCAACACCATCCATCAGGAACTCACCCTGATCTCGACCGCCGATCCAACCGCGGCCAAGCAACTGGAGGGTTTCTGGCAGATCGAGGAAGGCGGCTGGCGTTGGACGAAGCGGAACTTTGCCGTGACGCTCGGCGGCCCAGAGGCAACGCCACGAAAGAACCCGCACCTGGCGCTGCGCATCTACATCCCGGAGTCGAGCGTTCAGAAACTGGGCCCGATTACGATCTCATCTCACCTGAACGGACACGCCCTCGCGCCCGAGACATACCGTCAGTCCGGTACCTACACGCTGACACGCGACGTCGAGCCGGCTTGGCTCAAGCCCGACGCCAATCGCGCCGAGTTCGCGCTCGACAAGGCTCTTCCTCCGACCCCGGAGGATGAACGCGAACTCGGAATTATCGTTCAGAGCATTGCGCTCGAGAATCGTTAATTATTACCGGCTGTGGGTTGCGGCCGATTGTCACCGTCGCGTCGGCGGCTCGGCTGCGGTTTTGGCAGCGGCTTGCGCGGCAGCATCTCGTTCCTCGTCGCCGTATTGTAAACAAACGACGCTTCGATGGCGGCTGCCTGCATCAGGTCGCCCGCCTGGACGTGATCGTACACATCCATGTTGGAGTGGTGCGTACGCGTTTCATACTCCATCGGATCCTGGATGAACTGGAATCCGGGCAGTCCGACGGCGTCAAACGACAGGTGATCGGTTCCGCCGGTATTGCGGATGGTCAGAGTGGTGGCGCCGAGATCGTGGAATGGCGCGATCCATGCCTCGAAAATCGGGCGCACCATGTCGTTCCCCTGTAAATACACCCCGCGGACCCGGCCGGTGCCATTGTCGATGTTGAAATAGCCCGCCAGCTTGGCGTGCTCAGCCGTTAGCTTCATGGTTTCCGGATCACCGAAGTGTTCCTTCACGTACGCCTTCGACCCGAGCAATCCTTCTTCCTCACCGCCCCACAATCCGATGCGGACCGTCCGGGCCATGGGCTTGTTCAGCGCCTTCAGGATGCGAACCACTTCCATCGCTATGGCGCTGCCCGCGGCGTTGTCGGTCGCGCCCGTGCCGCCGTGCCAGGAATCGAAATGCCCGCCGACCATCACGATCTCGTCCGCTTTCGAGGTGCCCGGAATCTCGCCTGTGATGTTGAAGGAATCCTGGTTTTCGTCGATCATCTCATTGCGAATGTTGAACTCCAACTTCACGGGGATCTTGTGATCCATCAGCCGCACGATGCGGTTGTAATGTTCGGGCGTGAGGGCCACGCCGGGCAGCGCGATTGGATTCTTGGTTTCATAGGAACCGCCGGACTGTGCGAACACCGTTCCGCCGTCTCCGCGGCCCGCCTGTAGCTGCATCAATGCGCCCTCTTCCTTGTAGAAGGCGGCGACCTTCTCCTGGAACTTGCGGCGCTCTTCGAAAGCTTTTCGCCGTTCTTCCGGGGTCATGTTGGGATTGATTCCCGGGATGTTGGCACGCTGCGGACCGAGACGGCTGGGACCAGGCATGGGAGCCTGCGCTTCTTCGGCCAACTCGGCATCGGTGTAGCGGTGGCCCAGCGGAGTGGTCACAAACGGGAGTTCCCTCAAGGGCTGGCTCATGACAATCTTGCCCTTCAGCTTGCCCTTATACTTCGCGAAATCCTCATCTTTTTCGATGGTGACCTTGATCGGCTCGCCCGTGATCGTCCCATCCGTGCCCATCGTCCAGGCCAGGGGAACGCCGATGAGCGGAGCATACTGTGGCTCGATCATGTGAGCCTCGAAATGTTTGTTCGACCAGCCGCGTCCGAACGGTCCCCATTTCTCTTCTTTCACGTTCACCAGGCCGTATTCCTTCAGCCGGCTGACAGCCCAGTCGCCGGCGGCTTTGTAGTTGGGTGAACCGGTGAGTCGAGGGCCGTGCACATCGGTGAGATAAAACATATGATCCATGACTTTCGAGCGTTCGAAAGCCTCGGATTTGATTTGATTGACGATCGAAAGATCGACGGCTTCCGCGCCCAGGAGCAGCAGGGGTACTGCCACAGCAGCGGCGGCAAGTGTAAGGCGAGCGTAGCGCGTCCGTAACATAATCAAACCAAATTAACATGTCGGATCTATCCGAGAACGAACAAGCGAAACCAACTGCGAGGCAGCGTGGTGGGGCAGGCGGTTTCGCCTGCCCGTTTTTACTGATAGGTGACGCCGGCCGAATTGGTAACTGAGAAGTTGGCAAACCCGATATCAATCCCGGTTGCTGTGAAACGAACGGGGGTTGCGGAGTTGCCGACACCCAGGAACGATAACGGGATCGAGAAGCCGCCGCTGCTGGTAGTGTCGCTGGGGGGCAGTTGCAGCAGTACGTCAGGCCCCACGGTGAATGTCCCCGCCTCCACAGGCGCAAGACAGACGAAGGTAGCCGTTAGCTGCGGCGAGGTTAAAACAGAAGTGCCCGTAATCAACGCGAAAGTCCCGGGAGCGCCTCCCGTCCAAGTCACCGTCACGCCGGAAGCGCGAACAATCGGATTGTCCCCGATAGTGTTCAACTCCTTCCAGGTGAGCGCTGCGGGAACATTCATCGAAAACGAGAAGCCCTGGACGTCCGCGCCGCCGCCGCCGTTATCAAAAGCGTAGGAGCCTGGATTCAGGAACAACTGCTGGTTGGGTGGAGTGCCGCTCGACAACGTCGCGGAGTAGTATCCCAGCAGGTTCTGCACGGGCAATAGTTGTTTTGAGCCCAAAGGACCATTCACATTGATGAGCGCCCCTGCATCCAGCCCTACCGTCGACCCGGTCGACGTAACGGTAGTATTCTGCGTGAACGTCAGCACGTAGCACGACCCGATGGAGGCTTGCTGGAAAACGGTCGGCGTGCCGGTTACCGTGCCCGGCGTGTAGCGCTGGAAACTGGCGCTGCCCGTATCCGTCGTCATTACGAGCGACCCCAGCCCGGGTATGGGAATCGGCAGCTTAATATTCAACGCATTTCTGCCGAGGTTGATGCTTCCCAAACTGTAAGTGCTCTGCCCTAATATCGTCTGCAGATCCGTCGACGACAGCCCGTTAGCATCCGAACAAACCGGATTATCACTGGTCGAAACCGGCAGGAATACTGTATTGCTGGCGATGTTCCCAATCACTACCACGATAGCGACATTGCATCCCAGCGGTACATCTGATGGAATCGTGAAAATAATCTGATCCTGCCCCGGCGATAAGCCCCGTCCCCGATAACTGATGTCCGCCGACCGGCCCGCTACGTACACCACTACGCCAAGGTCGGGCATGTCGATCTGCTGCGGCGTGGTAGTCTCGTCGAACGTCACGGGGCCCAGGCCGGTCCCGGTAATTACGCCGGTTCCTCCGGGCTGTGCCGAAGCCGTGGCCGTGTAGAGATTATTATTTGCGTCGGTGATCATGCCGGCCCCGGTCCCCGTCGAATTCACGGTATAAATACCGAAGCTGCTGACTGTCACCTGGATGTTCTGCGGATCGGTGGATGCGCCATTGTAGGTCAGGACAACCGTTGCCGGTCCGGTGGGCGTACTCGAGGGCAAAAGCGCCGTTACTTGTCCATCGCCCGCCGCGACAATCAACGCGTCGTATTCTACGCCTCCGGAAAAGACGGCTACCGAAGTGCCGTCCAGGTTAGTCGTCAATGGTAAAGGAGCCTGCTCAGAAGGCGAAGGCCCTAAGCCGCTTCCCAAAATGGTGAACAGCGACCCTTGCGCGATCGCTGAGTTGGGCAGTCCGGGAGCCGCGTAACTGGCAGCGTTTACCACGCCTCCGGAACTCACAGTAGGCTGAGCTGCCGCAGGTAAAACGAGCGCGGCGCCGATCAGTAAGGCCGTTCGAAATTGCTTCACAATTCTCCCTTCGAGAGAATACGCGTAATTCTTCAGCAGAATGGATCAAATTTCGTAAACTTTTTATTCTCAGTGATTTGCCCTGTTGCGAATCGCCACATGCAGGCCCCACGCTACAATCTGGGTTGGCGTGAAGATCACGATCTCGAAGGAGAACTACCTCAAAACGATCGCCGAGGCGGAAAGCGAAGGTGAGGTCGTAAAAGCCTCCACGCTGGTGCGCTGGTTGAACGTGACACCCCCCGCGGTGACCATGGCGATCAAGCGCTTGCGCCGCGACGCCCTCATTAACGTGGACGCCGAAGGTCAGTTAACGCTGACCGACTCAGGGCGCGAAATCGCCACCCGCCTGTTGCAGCGCCACCATCTCATCGAGCGCATGCTGACGGAGATTTTCGGCATGGAATGGTACAAGGTCCACGACGAGGCCGAACAACTCGAGCACGCCGTGTCGGCCGATTTTGAGCACCGACTTGTGGAGAAACTGGGTGCCGACGCTGCCTGCCCCCATGGCAATCGCGTCGAAGCCGACACCCCCCACCAGCGCCGCGCGCGAGGGTTACTGCCGCTCAGCGACCTGACCGCCAACGCCCCCGCGCAGGTGATTAGCGTGTTCGAGCGGGACCGCAAACTTCTCGAGTACCTGAACGGCCTCGGAATCCATCCCAGCACGAAGCTCGAAGTGGTGTCCCGGAACTACGACGAAACCCTTACACTGCGCATTGCCGACGCCGCCATCCAACTCGGGGCTGCTGCCGCGTCGAAGATCTGGGTCCAGCCCGTAGCACCGCCTTCGGGTGGGTAACTACTCGTTCCGTAACGCCACCATCGGGTCCACCCTCGTCGCCCTCCGTGCGGGAACCACAATCGCCAAACCCGCAGCCAGCAGCAGCCCCAGAGAAACGGCCATCAAAGTAATCGGGTCCATCGCCCCGACCCCGTAGAGCAGACTCGCGAGGTATCGTGTTAATGCCACGGTCCCCGCCAGCCCGACCCCCAAGCCTAGAACCACCGGCACACCGCCCTGGCTCACAATCAGCCGCAGTATGTCCCGAGCCCCGGCGCCCACCGCCATCCGTACCCCAATCTCCTGGGTGCGTTGACTCACAAACTGTGCCAGCACTCCGTGCAGTCCGACCGCCGCCAACAGAAGTGCCAGACCGGCAAAAGCCCCCAGCACAATTGCGCGAAACCGGGGATACGTCAGCACCGCATCCAATGCGTGCCGCAGAGTGTCTGCCTGATTCGCTGGAACGTTGCTATCGATTGCCGAGATGGTGCGCTGCATCTCGCGCCCGATAGCCGCCTGGTCACCGCGCGTCCGCACGGCGATCACGATGCGGGGCGACGGGCTTTGTCGGAACGGGCGATAGACGATAACGCTGTCCACCCAGGCCATCTCTCGAAAAACGGTCGTTCCTTTTTCGGTCCCCACAATGCCGACAATCGTCGTCCAGGGGTTCTCCTGACCCTCGCCGACTCGCACCTTCTGCCCGATCGGATCCGCATTCGGAAAGTACTCCCGCGCCAGCGCCTCGTTGATGATCCCAACCGGCTCGGAGTCCGCCCGGTCCCGCTCGTTGAATAGACGGCCACGGCGAAGTGGAATCCGCAGCAGGCTGAAGTAGTCGTCGCTGATGGTCTTGAGACCGGTGTCGTGCGGCAGGTTTTCGGTCGACTGCTCCCTTCCCTGAATCTGCATTATGCTGAAGCCCGATCCGTAAGGCGGCAGCGACGAAGCCAAGGCCGCTGTCTCGACCCCAGGCAACCGTTTCAATTGCAGCTGTAGATCTTCATAGAACCGGACCTGCTTCGATTCCTCGGAATAACGGTCAGTGGGCAGATTCGTGGAAGCCGTAACGATATGGTTGGGATCGAAGCCGAGCGGTGCCGACGCGAAATTCAAAACGCTCTCCATCAGCAATCCGGCGCCCGCCAGCAGCATCAACGACAGGGCCATCTCGGCGCCTGCCAGCGTTTTGGCAATGCGGTGGCCGCTGGACACCATCCCCCGGCCTCCTGCCCGTAATCCCTCGTTGAGATCGGCCCGCGACCCCTTCAATGCCGGCAGGAGCCCAAACAGCAGCGCTGTCGAAATCGACAAGGCGGCAGTGAACGCCAATACCGGAAGGCTAAGGGAAACATCCGCGCCCACCGGCAGTTCCACGGGATTCGACGCCGTGAAATACTGGAGTGCCCCATACGCGAGGAGCACACCGAGCGCCCCGCCGAAGCAGGCGAGCAGGAATCCCTCGGCAAGTAACTGCCGCACCAGCCGCGCCCGGCCCGACCCCAACGCCGCTCGAATCGCAAACTCGCGCGCGCGAGAGAACGACCGCCCGAGCAGCAGGTTCGCTACGTTCACGCACGCAATCAACAAAACCAGGGCGACTGCTCCCAGCAGAACCCATAGAGTGGTCCTGAGATTCCGCCCTGCGAGCCAGGTGAAGTCCGCTTGCAGGCTGTTCACCTCCGGCCGGAAATCGCGCTCCGGCAGATCGCTCGGGTGAGCCGCCGCATGCAGCGCCGTCAATTCCTGTTGCGCTTGGGCGAGCGTATAACCAGGCTTCAACCTCGCGAACGTGATGGTGGGAAACTTCCCCGGCGCCGGATCGAAATCGGGCGTCAGAAGAGTCCAGAGTTTCGTAGCCTTCGGATAGAACGCAAACTTCGCGGACATGATGCCCAGAACCGTGCATGAGCGCCGGTTCAGCGTCAGGCTTTTGCCAATAATATCCGCCTGAGCGCCGAGCGCATCGCGCCAGAAGCCGTCGCTTAGAACCACCGAACAGCCGTGCTGCAAGTCATCATGTTGGAACGTTCTTCCGCGGGCTGCGTCGACCCCGAGCATGGCGAAGAAGGTGTCGCTGACCGGCTCCGCCAGAATCGACCGGGCGGGACCGCGTCCCGTGAGTATCGTCGAGGGTATCGCCCAGGTCGCAAGCGAAACCTGTTCCACGGTACGGGCATGCTCCGAGAATTCCTGGTAATCGCGATAGTTTCCGAACAGCTTCGAAAACCCCGCCTGCGTTTTGCTGGCGTCCAGCACGTCGATCAGCCTCGCGGGATCCTTATAAGGGGGTGGCCGGAGGAGCGCTCCTTCCACCAGGCTGAAGACCGCGGTGTCGGCTCCGATTCCGAGAGCTAAGGTCACTACAACGACAGCGGTAAAACCGCGCGATTTGGCGAATAAACGCCAGGCATAACGCAGGTCCTGCAGCATTTCAGTTTGGACGCTCAAAGCCCCTGTTCGTTTCGGTTATACAGTCGGCAATCGAGTTCACCGAACTCTGTAAGGCAGGTTTTCAACCTGCGGCGGATTTTCAATCCGCCACCAAGCTGATTTAAACGGCACGAGGCTGACTCGGTCTATAAATCTAAGCCTATTAATCTAACTTAGAGCTCAAGAAGAAACCGTCCGGCCTTCCAAGTTCATTCGTTCCGCAGCGCCACCATCGGATCCACTCGAATCGCCCGTCGTCCCGGCAGCACGATCGCAATAGCCGCCACCACGAGCAGTGCCAGCGAGACGCACGCAAACGTCACCGGATCGGTGGCCCGCACCCCATAAAGAAGATTTGCCAGGTAGCGGCTCAATGCAATTGCGGCAATCAAGCCAAGAACCAGCCCCGACACCACCGGAATTCCGCCCTCAACCAGGATCAGGCGAAAGACATCCCGTGTCTGCGCGCCCATGGCCATCCGCACACCGATTTCCTGTGTGCGTTGGGATACGAACTGTGCCAGCACGCCATGCAGCCCGAGGGCCGCCAGCAGAAGCGCAAACCCTGCAAACGCCGAAATGAGCACGGCGCGAAACCGCGGATAAGACGTCACGAGCGCCAGGCGCTTCGCCATGGTTTTGATCTCGGTCACCGGAACGCCGCTGTCCACCGCCGCAACCTCGCGCCGGATCTCGGTGGCCGCGCCCGACGGATCGCCGATGGTGCGAACTGCGATCGCGGCATTTGAAGGCGGCTCTTGCGCCAGCGGCCGGAACACGATCGGGCGATCCACCCACTTCATTTCCTGCAGCGTGTCCGCGCGTTTCTCGTTGCCGGCGACACCCACGATCGTGAACCGCGGCCCCAGCCCCGCGCGCGTCCGAAAATGAATGTGCTGCCCAATGGGGTCCAACGAAGGAAAGTACTCCTTCGCCAGTGCTTCGTTCACCACCGCCACCGCCTCCGAATCCTGCCGGTCGCGCGCGTCGAACATGCGTCCCTTTTCCAGAGCGACACCCAGCACCGAAAAGTAATCCGTGGCAATGCTGATCTGCCCGACGTCGTGAACATCGTCGGCTTCGAGCACCGGCCGTCCCTCAACAAGCATCGCCATGTTGCCGCCGCCATATGGTGGCAACGACGAACTGATCGTGGCGCCGCGCACGCCTGGCATGCTGTTCAGCTTACGGTGCAACTCGTCGAAATATTGCGCCCGCCGGGACGGATCAGGATAGGCCTCCACGGGAAGCGTGATGAGCGTGGCCATCAGGTTATCCGGCTGGTAGCCGAGCGGCGTGTGCTCCATTTGCAGGACGCTTTCCATAAACAAACCGGCGCCCACCAGCAGTACAAGAGACAGAGCCATTTCTGCAATCACGAGGGTTTTGGCCAACGCGCTATTTCCACTTCCTGATGCGGCGCCGCGTGCCGCCAGGCGTAATCCTTCGTTGGCGCTCGCGCGCGTCACGCGCCAGGCGGGAACCAGCGCGAACAGAATGGCTGTCAGCACCGCGACGCTCCCGGTGAACGCCAGGACTGGCAGGCTGATTCCGACATGAGCGCTTGCCGGAAGTTCCACCGGGTTTACAGCCACAAAATAACGGATCGCGCCGTAGGCGAAAAGAACTCCCAGGAGACCGCCGCAAAGCGACAGCAACAGCGCCTCCACAAGCAGTTGCCTCGCCAGCCGCGCTGAGCCCGACCCCAACGCCGCACGCACCGCAAATTCCCGTTCTCTTCCGAGCGAACGCCCCAACAGGAGGTTCGCGACGTTCAAGCATGCGATCAGCAGCACCAGTCCGACCGCCCCCAGCAGCACCCACAGCGTCGTCTCCAGGTTGCGGCCCGCCATAAACGTAAAGTTCTCCTGCAAACTGTACACACCCGGTGAAAAGTCACGCTCTCGCGAATCACCACGGTGCAGAGCGGAGTGCAGCGAGAGCAATTCCGCCTGCGCTTGGGCGATGGTGACCCCCGGCTTCAGCCGCGCGAAGATTCCGACCGACGGCTTGCGCAACTTCGCGATCATGTCCGTGGAGAATAGCATCCAGACGTCGGTTTGGTTCGGATAATAAACGAACGCGGCGGGCATGATACCCAAAACCATGCACGGCGCATTATCGAGCGTCAGAGTTTTGCCGACAATGTCGGCCGAGGCGCCCAAATTTGTTCGCCAAAAGGCATCCGATAACACCAGAGTACAGCCGCCTTTTACATCGTCGGGCAGAAATGTCCGGCCGATCTCCGCTTGTACGCCCAACATATCGAATAACGGTTGTCCCACCAACGCGCTTTTCAATTGCTGAGCCGGTCCATGGCCGGTGAGCACTGGCTGCTTTCCGATCCAGGTGAACGGCGTGATCTGGTCCAGCAGGCGGGAGTGTTTGACGTATTCTTCAAAATCCGCGTAGCTGTTAAAAACTTTGCTGAGACCTTTTTCGCGATTGCTCTTGTCCCAAACCGCAATGAGGCGGTCCGGCTCTCGAAATGGCAATGGCCGCAACAGAACCGCATTAACAATGCTGAAAACCGCGGTATTCGCGCCGATTCCGAGCGCAAGCGTCAGGATGAGAACGGCGGTGAATCCCGGTGATTTCGTGAAGACCCGCAATGCATATCGAAGGTCCTGTAGGGCCTGGCTAACCCACATGTGTTTATATCCTTTAGCGTATCTCGTCTGAATCGGTTACCATGTACCCCTTGCAGCCCAACACCTCTCTGCGGTGGATCGCGGTAACCATCTTCGTCTTTTCCTCGGTCCTGAACTACCTGGACAGGCAGGTGCTCGCCACAATGGTGGATATCTGGCGCACCCGGCCGGAGTTCCCGTTCTCCTATTCCGACTACGGCCTTCTGCTGGCGGTGTTCTCCATCGCTTATGCAGTCAGCGCGCCTTTCATGGGCTGGTTCCTCGACCGTGTCGGATTGAATCGCGGCATCGCGATGTCGGTGACTCTATGGGCCTTCGCCAGCATCGGAACTGGATTCGTGCACGGCGTCACCGGGCTGCTCGTTTGGCGCGCCATCCTCGGTGTGGCTGAGGCCGCCGGGATTTCGGCGATCGGGAAAATGGCCGGCCTGTATCTTTTGCCGGCGGAGCGGGCCATGGGCAACGCCATGAGCCAGCTCGGGCTGAGTGTCGGGGCGGCCCTTGCCCCGCGATTCACCGTCTTTTTTGCTTACCAATACTCGTGGCGCTGGACCTTCTTCGCGGCGGGGGTTCTGAGCCTGCTGTGGATTCCCACCTGGCTCACCACTGCGCGCTTCATTCCGCCGGTATCGGGCCCCGACACCCCCAACGCCGACTCGCACTCGGCGGCACTGGTGAAGGACCGCCGTCTGTGGGCTCTTGTCGTGGCGAACGCAATCAGCATGACGATCTACAGCCTTTGGACCAACTGGAGTCCTACCTACCTGGTGCGCGTCCACCAGTTGCCGCCGCCGCTCGCAGCGAATTATTCCTGGGCCGTGCCGTTCTGCGGCTATTTAGGAGCGTTTCTCGGTGGCGGCCTGTCCTGGCACTTTGTCCGCCGCGGCGCATCGCCGGTCGAAGCTCGCATGCGCGTTTGCCTCATGTCAGCGGCCGCGTGCCTGACCACCGCCGCGATCCCGTTGCTGCCGACGCCCTTGCTCGCCACCATCGGGATGTCTTTCAGTTTTTTCTGTATCTCCGCCTGGAGCACCAATCTTTATACGATTCCAGTCGACATCTTCGGCGCGTCGCGAGCCGGCTTCGGAGTCTCGTCCCTGGTGTTTGCATATGGAGCGATGCAGGCCATTGTGTCCCGGCCGCTCGGGGCTGCCATTGAGCGCTACGGCTTTCAAACCATTTGCTGGGCCTTCGCCGCGCTTCCGCTGGTCGGTTACCTGGCCCTGGTCACGCCGCCTTTAGGCGGTATCAAAGATACTGCCACATCGCGTCAAGCCGATACACCATCCTCAAACATGCCCGGACAGTCTAAGTCTCAACGAATGACCAACAACCGCTAGGTCCGCGCCCGCGCCAACATTTTGTGACCGAAAAGGTGGCGCAGGGGTTTCGCCTGCGCGTTCCGGGTGATTCCACAGATGCTAGGGCTGCTCCTTCGGCCCTAAGGAGCGAAATAGGCATTAATATCCAGGATCAAATCCGTAGCATCCGTCACGAACACACTCACCGCCCCTCCAAACCCTGCGGGAACGATCGCCGCATTCGCAACCACCTTCCCCAGCGGAGAATTCAAAGTCGAAACCACCGGCTGCGTCTGCCCCGTCGGCCAAGCCGTTAAATATCCCAGCGACCCACCTGCCGGAAGCGCCGTGACATTGAGCGAATAAGCTTGCGCCGAAGCGGGAATCCCCGAACAAGGACTCGCCGGTATCGTATAGCTTTGCGTTCCCAGCGCCCCAAGGCTGGGCCCGCCAAACGGAGGCGTGTATCCGCCGCGGGTATCGGCAATCCGGCAAGGCGTGACCGTATACAGAGACTGCGCGGCGGGAGACCCTGGAGGCCCGAAGTAGCCGTTGATGTCAATGATCACGTCCGTATCGTCGGTCACGTAGAAGCTAACCGCGCCGCTCGTACCCGCGGGCACAATTGCGGCATTCGCGACGATGCTCCCATCGCTCGAATTCAGCGTCGAAACCACGGGCTGGGTCTGCCCCGTCGGCCACGTCGAGAGATACCCCAACGGCCGCCGCGGCACCACCGTAATATTGAACGAATACGCGAGCGCCGAACCCGGTACGCCGCACGAACTCGAAGAAATCGGGAAACTGCGTGACGTGTTGCCATGCAGGAATGGCCCGCCCAGCGGACCCACGGCGTTGCGTGTATCCACCACGCGGCACGGCGTAAGCGCATAGAACGCGAGCCCGCCGGAAACCGTGGACGCCGCAAAGTATCCGTTGATATCGATAATCACATCAGTCGGATCGCTCGCATAGACGTTGATCGCGCCCTGCGTGCCCGCGGGCACAATCGCGGCATTGGCTACGATCCGTCCATCGAACGAGTTCAGCGTCGAGACCACCGGCTGCGGCTGTCCTGCCGGCCAGATAGATAGGTATGTCAGCGGCGCCGGAGGTACTACGGTCACATTCAGCGAGTATGCAACGGCGGTGGCCGGTATGTTGCATGTGCTTTGCGGGATTGTAATCTTGCGAATGCCGCCGCGGGTGAGCGAAGGTCCGCCAAAAGGTCCCACCGCTCCGCGCGTATCGATAATGCGGCATGGCGCAACCGGGATGAACCGGTAGCCCGACGTTCCTGCCCCAATCGTCGTAAATGACCAAACCACCGACTGCGTGGATCCAAAAGCGTTGTTGGCCGTGATGGCCCAATAGTAGGTTGTGTTGAAACTCAAAGTGACCGGCGTATATGACGTGCTCGTGGTATTGGTCACAAACCCTGGGGTTATCCCGGTTCCAAAGTACACGTCGTACGATGTGGCGCCGGTGACAGCCTGCCAAGTCAGCGTTATGCTGACAGAGACACCGCTAGCCCCTTGCGTCGGCGTAAACACAGTGACTGCCGGTGGCGTCTGGCCTGCCGTAAAGTTCGCGATCAATGTGAGCGCGGCGCTCATGGTCACGGTGGTCGTGGCGCTGGCTGCGTTCGCGACATTCCCGCTCCATCCGCTGAAGAAATATCCTGTGTTGGCCACCGCCGTGACAGTGACCACCGAACTCGCATCGTAGAAGCCGCTCGACGTGGTCACCGTTCCGCCCGCCGCTGGCGACGATGACAGAATCAACTGGTACTGCGTCTTAAATGTCGCGACGTAAGTGGCCGCCGTGCTCGTCACCGTGATGCTGTGCGTATTTCCGCCGCCGTCGTTCCAACCCGTGAACACATATTGCGTGCCGGTGCCCCCCGACTGCGTGCTCAGCACCGTAATCGTGTGCGAACCCTGCGAGAGATTGAGAACTTGCGGCGAAGTCAAAGCCGACCCTCCATCGATGCTGAACAGCAATCCCGAGGGACTGGTTTGAATCGTAATCGCCGTGGTTTGTGACGAGGAAATCAGGATATTGCTGTTCGCCCCGAGGGACCCCGCGGCGCCAGGCGCCGCGAACGTCAGGGTGACCGTCGCGCCGCCCGCACCAGTGATAGTGCCCCCACCCAGGCTCAACGCAAGACTCGAAGAGTAGTCCAGATGGGAACTGCTCTGGCCCGAAGCCACCGTGTAGGTGAACGTGAGAGTGCTGGTGCCGCTTCCCGAGCTGTATATTGCGGTACCGCCGGAATTCAGAGTAATGAAAGGCAGTCCCGTGACATTCACGACGCCGTTGAAGCTGACCTGAATTGAGATTGACGCCCCCACGCTGTAGCTGCCATTGGCCGTCAACGAACTGACATTGACAACCGTCGGACCTGTAGTGGTGGAAATGACAATGTTGCTGTTCGCCCCCAGCGATCCTGCCGCACCCGGAATAACCAGCGTAAGAGTCGCCGCGACCCCGCCCGCGCCAGTGATGCTGCCCCCGGACAGGCTCAACGCAGCGCTCGAAGTGTAATCCAGGTGCGAGCTGTTCTGCCCCGACGCCACCGAGTATGTGAATGTTAGAGTGCTCGTGCCGCTCCCGGCCGCGTAAATTGCGTTCCCGCCCGAATTCAGCGCGAGGACCGGCGTCCCTGTGACATTCACCACGCCGCTGAAGCTCACCTGAATCGAAATCGCTGCTCCCGCTCCATATGTACCGTTCGGAGTAAACGTACTGACGTTAACCACCGACGACGCGGTGCTGCCCGAAATGATGATGTTGCTGTTAGCGCCCAAAGAGCCCGGCGCACCGGGCGAAACCAGCGTCAGGTTGGCCGCCGCCGCATTGGCGCCGTTAATCGTGGCGCCGCTCAGAATAAACGAGAAGCTCGAAATGTAGTCCAGGTGCGAACTGTTCTGTCCGGACGCGACGGTGTATGTGAACGTCAGAGTGCTGGTTCCGCTCCCTGACGTGTAGTTCGCGTTCCCGCCCGAATTCAGGGTGATAAAGGGCGTCCCTGTGACGTTCACTACTCCGCTGAAACTGACCTGAACCGAAATCGTCGCTCCTGGCCCGTAAGTTCCATTCGGCGTAGGCGTGCTCACATTGACCACGGTCGGCCCTGTAGGACTGGCGATGACAATGTTGCTGTTCGCCCCCAACGATCCCGCCGTACCGGGCTGAACCAGGTTCAGATTGGCCGCGCCGCCGTTTGTCCCGTTAATCGTGGCTCCGCTCAGGATGAACGAGAGGCTCGAAATGTAGTCCAGGTGCGTGCTGTGATCGCCGAATGCGACGTTGTACGTGAACGTCAGCGTGCTCGTACCGCTCCCCGACGTGTAATTCGCGTTCCCGCCCGAATTCAGAGTGACGAACGGCGCCCCGGTGACATTCACCACGCCACTGAAGCTCACTTGAACCGAAATCACCGCTCCCGGTCCATAAGTCCCATTCGGCGTGGGCGTGCTCACATTGACCACCACCGGCCCCGTAGGACTACTGATGACAATATTGCTGTTCGCACCCAACGACCCCGCCGCACCCGGCTGAACCAGGTTCAGATTGGCTGCGACACCGTTCGTGCCGTTGATTGTGCCGCCTCCGAACATGAACGAAAAGCTCGAAATGTAATCGAGATGCGTACTGTGGTCACCCTGCGCCACTGTGTACGTGAACGTCAACGTGCTCGTTCCGCTACCCGATGTGAAATTTGCGACGCCACCCGAATTCAAGGTGATATACGGAGTGCCTGTGACATTCACCACGCCGTTGAAACTGGCCTGGACCGAGATGACCGCGCCCGGGCCGTAAGTTCCATTAGGCGTGGTCGTGCTGATGTTGGTCACGGTCGGTCCCACCGGGCTCGCAATGACGATATTTTTGTTCGCGCTTAAGGAGCCCGGCGCACCTGGCGAAGGCAGCGTGAGATTTGGCACCGTGGAATTGGTGCCCACGATGGTTCCTCCCAGAGCGACCGTGGAAGAGTAGTCCAGTTTCGCCGTGTGGTCGCCCTGCGCCACCGTATACGTGAAGGTCAGAGTATTCGTTCCGCTACCGGAAACGTAGTGAGCCCCAAGCCCGGTGTTCAGAGACAGGTACGGCGTGTCGGTGACGATCACGACATCTGCAAACGTGACTTGTATCGATATCACCGCGCCTGGTCCATATGTCCCATTCGGGTTCGACGACGTGACGTTCGTCACCGCGGGCCCCAGCATCGTGTTCACGACGATGTTGGTGTTCGCACCCAGAGATCCCGGGGCGCCAGGCGCCGGCAACGTCAGCGAAACGGGCACGCCATTCATGTCCGTGATCGTCCCGCCATTCAGCGTCAGCGCACTGCTCGACGTGTAATCGAGATGCGGGCTGTTGTCTCCCGTCTCGACAACATAGGCGAACCCCGCGATGTTGGCCGCCTGGTTGGTGAAATAATTCGCCACGCCGCCGGTGTTCATCGCCATAAGCGGCTCGCCGGTGACATGGATCGGTCCGCTGAACACCACGTTGATGAATACCGTATAGCCGATCCCGACGGTGCCGCTCGAAGCAAACTCCGTGGTCACGTTGGTGATGGTCGTAGTAGCCGACGTCGTCAAACGGAACGCCCCGCGACCCTCTGTCAACGCCGTCACGACCCCGCCGTCCATCTTCAGCGCCGTCACTGGCACGTTGGGCATGCCCGCAGGCGGACCCATGTGTCGCCAACTCGCGCCGCTGTCTTTGCTCATCCACACGCCCTGGTCCGACCCCGCATAAATCGCGCCGTTCTTGTCAATCGCGATTGCCCGGAACGGAAGATCCACCGGCGGGCTGACATCGGTGAATGCCGGTACAGCCGAAGAAGCATTACTGGTCCGAAATACGTGTCCCACCGCGCACGAATCGTCCGCATTGTAGCCGCGATATGCGACATACATTGTGTTCGCATCCGAGGGATCGGACGTCGCCGCCGAGACGGCCCGGCACGGCAGCCCCGAACCGGCAATGTTCAACGTTTTCCCGCTGGCCCCGCTATGAAACTCCTCCGTGAACAGGCCCGCATTGTGATCTTTCCACGTCACGCCGCCATCCGCGCTGCTCCACACACCGGACCCGCCACCGCCAATCAAAGCTGACCCGCTGAATGCAAGCACGCGATGCTTGCCCAACTCCGTCCACGCCGCGCCGTCGTATTTCCAGCCCGAATCGCCGCTGAAATATATTGTTGCGGAATTGAACGGATCGACGGCTAGCGCCAGCCCGTTCCGGGATTCCCCGGCACCATCGAACTGGATCCTGCTGAACGCCGGAGCAGCGCTCAACGCATTCGAAGTCTTCCAGATACTGCCGCCTTTCGCCGCAACGTACATCGTGCCGTGGTCCGATGGCGCAATCGCAATCGCCATCAGGGCCGATGCAGAGCCCCAAGGCCCCGCGACCGGGCTCCAAGAATCGCCGCCGTCCTCAGAACGGAAGAGGCTGCCCCCGACCACCGCATACAGCTTCGCAAACCCCGCCACGGCGGAAGCATCACCCTCCAGCCTGAGCGCCCACGTATTGCCGCCGTCCTTCGACCGATAGATCCCGCCACTCGCCGCCGCGACCACATCACGCCCATCGCTCGATGTCGTCAGAGCATTCGCGAAAATGCCCGCCCCCACCAGCGTCCAAGTCGCCCCTCCGTCGCTGGATTTGATCACGCCCGCGTTTCGAGTTCCTGCAAAAATGACTCGCGAATCGCCGCTCGCAATCGTTAAAGCCTTCACAGCCAATGAAGCCTGGTCGTCAGTTAGAGGCTTCCAACTCGCCCCCGCATCCTTGGTTGCCCAAACACCGCCGCCCCGCGTGCCGGCATACCAATGGGCCGCATCGACAGGATCGACGGCAATCGAGGTTACCGAGGTGGCGCAAGCGGTTTCGCCCGCGCAAAGTCCCTTCGAATCAACGTTGCTCCACCGGCCCTCCGAACTCTCCCAAGCCGTTGCCGCGCGTTGAGCCCGAACCAGCGGTTGGCCCCATGCAACTCCCAACCCGAGCATCAACAACGATATCGTGGCAAAACGGTTCATTTTGGTGAAATCCCTTCAAAGACAATCTGCAAGGTTAAGTAGTTCCAACCGCCCGAATCGTGACAGGCGTTACGCTAAAAGTTAAGCCCCGAATGCTTGCCATTCGCGACAACCTGCGCCAGGGCGCGGACGCCCTCCGCTCTCACCGCCTCAGGACCGTCCTGACCGTCCTGGGCCTGACCATGGGAGTCGCCACGCTCATCACCGTAATGACCATCGTTCAGGGCGCCAACTTATACGTCGAGAAGAAGATCGCCAACCTCGGCACCGACGTCTTTCAGGTCGCCCGTACCCCCTTCGCCGCCACCGACTTCGACCTCATCACGAAGGCCCTTAAGTTCAAGCACATCGAATACGACGACTTCCGCTTCGTCGCCGGCAATTGCACCGATTGCGATGCCGTCGGAGCATCCGCCACGTTCACTGCGCGCATCCGCTACCAGGACCACGACCTGCAGGACATGAACATCATCGGACACACCGCCAACATGGCTGACATCGACACCCGCACCGTCGAGCGCGGACGCTACTTCAATTCCGGGGAAGTCGAACGCGCCGCCAATGTCTGCCTGATCGGCGATTTCGTTGTCGACCAGTTCTTTCCCACGAGCGACCCCGTTGGCAAAGTGATCCGCATCTCCGACCGTGAATTTGTAGTCATCGGAACCTTCGAAAAAATCGGCTCGGTCCTGGGCCAGGAGCAGGACAACTTCGCCATCATTCCGCTGACAAGTTGTTTGCGGGCCTTTGGCAATCGCACCAGTCTCACACTCAACGTACTTGCCAAAGGGCCGCTCAAATTCGAACGCGCCCAGGACCAGGTCCGGATGTTCCTGCGTGCCCGCCGTCACGTCACCGGCGAAAAGGCTGAGGACTTCTTCATCGGCACCAAGGACTCGTACATCTCGCTCTGGAAATCCATCAGTTCGGCCTTCTTCGGTGTCTTCATTCTCGTCAGCTCCATCTCCGCGGTGGTCGGCGGCATTGTCATCATGAACGTCATGTTGGTGAGCGTCACCGAGCGCACCAAGGAAATAGGCATACGCCGCGCCGTCGGCGCCACGCGTGCCGACATCCTCCGCCAGTTCCTCACCGAAAGCGTCATGCAGTGCATTATTGGGGGCGCAGTCGGGGTGTTTGCCGGCTTCCTTTTTGCGCTCGCCCTGCGCAGCTTTACCGCCTTTCCCGCCTCCGTTCAGGCCTGGGTCGCCATCCTCGGCGTCGTCCTCAGCTCCCTCATCGGCCTCTTCTTTGGCATCTATCCCGCCGTCCGAGCCTCTCGTCTCGAGCCGGTCGTGGCCCTTCGAACGGAGTAGCCATGATTGACCTTCGGGAAAGCATCTTCGTCGCCCTCGACACGCTGCGTAATCACAAGGTGCGGTCGTCTCTGACCGTCCTGGGCATTGTAATTGGCGTCACGTCGGTCATCTCCGTGGCCGCTATTATCGACGGCCTGAATCATTACATCTCCGACAAGGTGGCTTCGTTCGGGCCGAACACCTACTTCCTCTCGCGCATCCCGATCGGCCCCCAAAACTTCGGCAAAATCTCCGCAAAGATCCGAGTGCGGAAATACCTGCAGCCGGACGACGCGGCCAAGCTGCGCACCATGTCGCGCTCCGTCGGCATCGCGACTATCTTTGGCACCCGTGCATCCTTCCTCGGAGATACCAACCAGATCCGCTACAACGGCCACCTCGTCGACAAAATCTTCGTCCGCGGGGCCGACCCCTCCTATGCCGACGCCATCCCCATGTTCAGCGTCGAATTCGGCCGCTTTATTTCACGCTTTGACGAGGAACACGCCCGCGCGGTGGTCGTAATCGGCGCCGACATCGCCGACTCCCTGTTTCCCAGCGTCGACCCGCTCGGCAAAGTTGTTCATCTCAACGGCCAGAACTATGAGGTGATCGGAGTCTTCGCCCGCGAGCCCGGCCTTTTCGGAGGTCCCGGCGTCGACCAGTTCGCCGTTGTCCCCTTCAGCGACTTCCACAAGAAATGGCCCGAGTCGAAAGAGCTGATTATCGCCTTTACGGTCAAAACCGGCGTCGACCCCCAATCCGGTGTCGAAGAGATCAAGGACGTCATGCGCCACATCCGCCGCGTGCCGCCCAAGGGTGAAAACGATTTCGAGATCACCGCTTCCGATTTCCTCAGCACGCTCTGGAACCAGCTCACGGGCGCGCTGGTCATTCTCACCAGCGTCATCAGCTCCATCGGATTGCTGGTGGGCGGCATCGGAGTCATGAACATCATGCTCATCTCCGTCACCGAACGCACCAGCGAAATCGGGGTTCGTAAGGCCGTCGGCGCACGCCGCTCCGACATCCGCGTACAATTCCTGCTCGAGGCCACCATGCTCACGCTCACCGGTGGCGCGATAGGAATTGCCGTCGGCGCGGGCATCGCCTTCCTGGTTCGATCCGTCGCTCCTTCCATTCCCGCCACGCTGTCGCTCCTGTGGATTGTGCTCGGCGTCGCCATCTCGGTGGCGGTAGGCCTCTTTTTTGGCTACTACCCCGCCAACCGCGCCGCCAATCTCGATCCCATCGCCTGCCTGCGCTACGAGTAGTGATATCATCAACTCCCGAATGGCATCTTTTCGATTAATCATTGCTATAACGCTCACGTCCGCTGCCACGTTGTTGGCTCAGGCTCCCTCTCCGGAAACGGAAAAACAGCAGCTCGCCTACACGCGCGCTCATTACACCAAGTACGAGTTTCGCGTCCCGATGCGCGACGGCGTCAAACTCTTCACCTCCGTCTACGTGCCGAAGGACAGCACTCAGAAATACCCGATGCTCATGGTGCGCACCCCCTACTCGGTGCGCCCTTATGGGATCGACAACTATAAACCCGTGGTTGGGCCGTCGGAAGTCGCCGAGAAGGAAGGCTTCATCATGGTCTACCAGGATGTGCGCGGGCGCTACATGTCGGAAGGCACGTTCATCGACGTCCCGCCGCACAAAACACACTTTGAAGGCCCGCGCGACACGGACAACAGCACTGACACCTACGACACCATCGACTGGCTTGTAAAGAACATCCCGAACAATAACGGGCGCGTGGGAGTGTATGGAATTTCTTATCCTGGTTTCTTCGCGGCCTACACGCTGATGGATTCGCACCCGGCCCTGAAAGCCGTCTCGCCGCAGGCCCCCATGGGTGATGTCGGAAACGGCGATGACGGTTATCACAACGGTGCGTTCCACCTTGCTGCGAACTTCCGGTTCTACTCCTCCTTCCTGCCGCGAAAAGCAGACCTGGAAGAGCCTCCCAAGGAATTCGAGCGCTTCGACCCCGGCACTTTCGACGCGTACGACTTCTTCCTGCGCCTGGGCCCCATCTCCAACGTCAACGAGAAATACCTGAAGCACACCAGCCTGTATTGGGACGACACCATCAGGCACACCTCCTACGACGAGTACTGGCAATCTCGCGCCCAGGCGCCCCACATGAAGAACGTCAAACCGGCCGTGATGTGGGTCGGCGGCTGGTTCGATGCCGAGGATCTCGCGGGCCCGCTGAAGCTGTATAACGCCATCGAAAAGAACGGACCCAGTGCCCCCAACACGCTCGTCATGGGGCCATGGCCGCACGGCGGCTGGTCGCGGCTGGTCAAAGGCGACAGCCTCGGCAACCTGACCTTTGGTTCCAACACTGCCGAATACTTCCGGGAAAAGATCGAGCTGGCGTTCTTTGTTCAGAATCTCAAGGACAAGGGCGACGGTCTGAAAGACGCCGCTGACGCCGCGGTCCCCAAAGCTGTTCTGTTTGAAACGGGGCGCAACGAATGGCATCACTTTGACGCCTGGCCGCCCAAGAACGCCGTCGAACGCTCGCTCTACTTCGACGCCGATGGCAAGATCTCACTCACCGCGCCCGCTGCCTCAGGCTTCGACGAATACCTGAGTGATCCCAACAAGCCCGTCCCATCGACGGGCGAAATCGCGGAAGGAATGGGCATGCCCGGCGATTACATGACCTTCGACCAGCGCTTCGCCTCCATGCGTCCCGACGTGCTGGCCTACGAAACCGAGCCCCTGGACCACGACGTCACCATCGCCGGCCCCATCACGCCGGTTCTCCACGTCTCCACCAGCGGGACCGACTCCGACTTCGTGGTGAAGCTGATCGACGTCTACCCCAACAACTATCCGGATCCAGATCCCAACCCCAAGGGCGTGCACATGGGAGGCTATCAGCAGCTCGTCCGCGGCGAGCCCTTCCGGGGCAAGTTCCGTAAGAGCATGTCCAAACCAGAAGCCTTTACGCCCGGAAAACAGGAAAAGATCGAATTCTGGATGCCGGACGTGCTGCACACCTTCCGCTCCGGGCACCGCATCATGGTGCAGATCCAAAGCTCCTGGTTCCCGCTGGTGGACCGCAATCCGCAGCAATTTCTCGATATTCCCAACGCCCGCCCGTCCGACTTCAAGAAAGCGATGGAGCGCGTCTATCGCGGCGGCGCCGAGGGCTCGCACCTGCGCGTCCTGATGATGGAATGACGTCGCAGCACCGCGTTCGCGCCGTCAACACGGCCGCCGACTCCGAGAACAAAATCCATGACGACCGGGTTGCAGCCGAATTCGGCTTTCGCGGCGGTCTTGTGCCAGGTGTAACGGTTTACGGCTACATGACACTTCCGGTTATAGAGCATTTTGGTGAGGAATGGATGGAGCACGGGGCTATGAGCGTCCGCTTCAAGGAACCGGTCTACGAAAGCGAAGAAGTCGTCATCGATAGCTCGGTGGACGGCGATCGAATCGCGATCTCCCTGGCTGGTGGCAGGGCGCAAGGCGAAGCCTGGCTTGCGCCCATAACGGTGCTCGCAGATTACGAAGAGCGGCCACTTCCGGAACCCGATCACCGCCCGCCGGCCTCTCATGAGACATTGCCGCAAGGGGCTGTTCTGGGCACCATCCAGCGAAACCTGAATCTGGACGAATCGCGTATGAGCGCGCCGCTGCCTCCGTCCATCGGCCCGGAGCGCTTCGCTCATCCCGCGATTCTCCTGGCCCTCGCCAACGAGCTTCTGGTCCGCAACGTGGTTCTCGGCCCGTGGATTCATGTCTCGAGCGTCGTCACTAATTTCGCGGCCATTCGCGATGGCGATCCCATAGCCGTCTACGGAAAGGTCGCCGATGCCTATGAACGCAAAGGCCACGAGTTCGCGGAACTCGATGTTCTGATCACGGCTCACGGCCGTCCCGCCCAACACGTCCGCCACACCGCCATCTGGCGGCCCCGGCCCTCTAAAAGTTAGATACCCACCCCCTCAAACACTGGATGGCGATCGCCTTTTCTTCCCTTAAATTATTCCTGCGTCGCTTTCGAAATCAATAACTTACAGATCTTCCGTCTTGGTTCTAGACCTGCACTAACATCGGCATCGGAGGAAATGAAAGTAAATGGTTCAAGAGATGACGGTGACGAACAGCGAAGCAGAAGCTCGGCAGCGATGGACGCTGACTCAAGGGGCGTTTGATCGCTTTCTGACGAGACTCAATCCTGATCGCGAACGCGCCGGCAAGGACTACGAGAATCTGCGGAACTCTCTGATCCGTTTCTTTCAGCCCCATGCGCCGCTCGATGCCGACCGTTGGGCCGACACGGTCCTCGATCGCGTCGCCCGCAAGAACGAAGAGATCGACATCGCCAACCTGGGCGCTTTCGTTTGGGCGGTTGCCCGTGTGGTCCGTTCTGAAATGTTCCGCTCCAAGCGGGAGTACGTGGCCCTCGACGAACAAACCGATCTGCAGCACGAAAACAGAACAGAAGAGCAGCTCGAATTCTCGCAGCGCTCCGAGCGTATCGGCCGTTGCGTCCGCCAGCTTCCCGCCGGTGAGTCCGACCTCCTGCTCCGCTGGTACACCTGCTGCGAAAAGGCATCCCAGCGCCAAAAGCTGGCAGTATCCCTAGGAGTTTCGGTGGCGTCCTTACGCGTCCGCGCCCACCGCGCCCGCGCCCGCCTGCGCCAGATGGTTCTGCAGGAAGGCTACCTGAATTGATGTACCGCAGTTGTTAACCTGCATTACAAAAGCGTTAACCGGTTCGGCTTTTGGAAAACTGAGCGACGTTGGCCGTAAGGCCGTCATCTCGTACTAAAATAGAGCATCCTGGCGGGGATGCCATGCCGAACCTTGTCATTACACACGAAGGACAGCCGCCGCGCGTCATAACCGTAACCGGGGCCATGATCGGCCTTGGCCGCGACGCTCGTAACGAAATCTCCCTGCCTGACCCCAATAACTACGTGTCCCGCTTCCATGCTGTTCTGGTGCGCATGAGCGAGGATCCCGAGCGGTATTTCATCCGCGATCTGAGCAGCATGTCTGGGGTCTTCATCAACGGATCGAGCGCCTACCAACGTATCCTGGCCGAAGGGGACGTCATCCAGATCGCAGGATATCGCCTGTCTTATTCGCACGACCCCGCCGCCGGCATGCAGCGTTCCCGCCTGCGCACGGTCCCGACCAAAACCGTCACCGACTCCGGCGCCACCACCGTAATGATGCGCTCCGCCGGCTTCAGCCGTGGCGTCATCACCGGCTCCGACCGCGAAGAGATCATCCACGAATTCCTGCTGCGCATCTCCAATATCCACGACATGCGCTCCCGTCTCGACCGCTTCATGCCGGCCCTTGTACGGGTCATGAATGCCGATCGCGGTTTTGCGGGCGTCTTCATTGGACAGTCCGCCGAATTCGAAGAAATTGGCGCCACCGGCATGCAACTTCAGGATCAGATTGAAATCGAGAATCCGGATGCCATCGGCGTGGTGCTGGCGGGCCACCCTATTCGCGAAGAAACCACCCTGCTGGCCCCCATTTGTCAGGGATCTCGCACCGTAGGTTTCTTCTGCATTGATCGCATTCGCCCCGCGTCCTCGTTCACCGACGAAGACGCCGCGTTCCTCGCTGGCATGAGTCGCCTGGTGGCCGAAGCCAAGCCTGCGGGTGTCGAAGGCGCCGCTGAGGAGCCTCTCGTCTGGCCGCCCATCTTTGTCGGAAAGAGCAAGCAGATCGCGCCTTTGCTGGCATCCGCCGGAGACGCGGCCGGCATGTCGCCTAACACTCTGATCCTCGGCGAAAACGGCAGCGGCAAAGAATTAATCGCGAAAGTGGTACATACCCACTCGCGTAACTGCCGCGGCCCGTTCATAGCGCGAAACTGTGCCGCGTTACCCGAAGCTCTGGCCGAATCCGAGCTCTTCGGCTACGTGCCGAAAGCCGGCATCGCGAATGCCGATCTGCAAGGTGCGCCCGGTTGGTTCGAGCTCGCCAACCATGGAACCCTGTTCCTCGACGAAATTCATGCCCTTTCGCCGGCGCTTCAGGACAAGCTCCTTCGTGTTCTCGAGGACCGGGCCGTGTGGCGTCTGGGAGCGCGCACCCCGATTCAGGTGAACGTGATCGTGGTGGCCGCCACCGACAAAGATATCGCCGGACTGGTCGGCTGCAACCTGTTCCGCCGGGCGCTCTATCACCGTTTTGCGCGCCGGCTCCAACTCCCCTCATTGCGCGAGCGCAAAGACGACATCCGACTGCTGGCTCACTACTTCATCGATAAATTCGCCGTGGAGCGCGGTACCAAAACGCGTGTCATCTCGCAGCGCGCCCTGGACGAGCTGATGAACTACGACTGGCCTGGGAACGTGCGCGAGCTTCAGAACTGTCTCGGCGCCTGCGCGAGCCAGTCGGGCGAGATCCTTTTCTCCTGGGACCTTCCCGAGGAGATTCGCACGCGCCGTTCCATCTCGGCCAGCGTAGGTCGCGAAATTGAGCCCCGGCCGATCCTTTCCATGGAGGAAGTGGAGCGCGAGAAAATTACTGAAGCGCTTCGAGCCACGCGCGGCAATATCACCCGGGCCTCTCAGCTCCTCGGCTACAAAAGCCGCCAGACGATGCTGAACAAAATGGACCACCACGGAATCCCGCGCGACTACGGTGACCAATCCGGGGTCGCGTAGGATTTGTCGGCGCTCAGGCGCAAGTAACGCCGCCTTTAGGCGGTATTCTTGAATCGTGTCCGCACTCTCAGATCACGTCGAAGCGTTTCTCGCTGATCTGAAGCGATCCAACTCCTCCGAACACACGATCCGAAACTACGAATCTGATCTAGGCCAATTCCTGACGTATCTCACGCCGCCCGGCGGGGCGCCACCATTCATCGACCAGATCGACACCCTGGTGATCCGCGAGTGGCTGGGCGCACTCTATGCGCAAAACCTGACCGCCATAACGATCCGAAGAAAGCTAGCCGCAGTCCGTTCCCTCTTTCGACATCTCATCAAACAACGAGTGCTGACGGTCAATGTCGCCCGGTTGGTACGCACACCTAAAGCCCCCAAGACAATCCCGTCGGTAATGACCGCTGAGCAGACAAACCGCCTAATCGACCGCGTGGCCGAAGAGGAAATCGAGCGCCCCTTCCCCGAGCGTGACCTCGCGATTTTCGAACTGCTCTATGGATGTGGCCTGCGCATATCCGAGCTCTGCGGTCTGAACCTGGAAGACTTCGACTTTAGCGAGCACTGGATCCGAGTCCGAGGAAAAGGCAAAAAAGAACGCCAGGTTCCATACGGATCGAAAGCACAGTCTGCTCTTGAGCGCTACCTCGCCATTCGTAACCCGCGCGCCGGAGAACAGGCGCTCATTTTGAATCGCTGGGGAACACGGCTGATGCCCCGCGGAGCCCGCGGAATCGTGAAATTCTACGCGACCTACTTGACGGGCGACTCATCGCTGCACCCGCACAGTCTCCGCCACGCCTACGCCACGCACCTGTTAAGCGACGGCGCCGACCTGCGATCGATTCAGGAACTCCTGGGCCACGCCCAGCTCTCGACCACGCAGAAGTACACTCAAGTCTCCCTCGCCGACCTGATGGCCACTTACGACCGTGCGCACCCCAAAGCGAAGTAACGCAGCCTTTAGGCTGTAAAAAATATCGCGTGGAGCAGGCCTGCAGCCTACTTATGGATGTCATCAGGAGTATCTAAGGTTGCAACAATGCTGCTTGGTGGGACAGGCGGTTTCGCCTGTCCGCGAAGACGCCGAATACTGATCCGCTCCCTCGCGATGCTGCGAGAAATAGCAGCCCTGAATCGCCGCATCGAAATCCGCTTCCTACCTACTCGACGGTCTCCCTGACTAGGCCGCCGTCCGTAAATGCGGTTAACAGCCATAACCTAGGCGGTCTGATTATGACAAACGGATCGCGCATCGTCCTAACCAAACGCTGTTCCGGACAGGCGTTTAGGTGTCCGTAGCCACGCGAGCTTTCTTCATGACCGACGCCAGAAGAATCCGATCCCGGCGGACCCGCGGCACTCTGAGCACGACGCCAGCGGCTCCCAGAAACCTTTGCAGCATTTCTGTCTTTCAGTGGGCGATAACTTATTCTCCTCGCAAAACCAGCGCCGGGTCAATCCGAATCGCTCGCACAACTGCCGGCAGCGCAGCTAGCAGCGCCACAACGAACATGATCCCTGCAGGCAGTGCAACAGCACCCCAAGCCGTCGCGTTCACCTCATAAAGCAAGCTCTCCGCAAACCGCCCCACGATCACCCCGATCCCAATACCCGCCGCTGCTCCCCCCACGACCATCATCCCGGCATCCGCTGCGACGAATCGTGCGATGTCACCCTTTCCCGCGCCAATGGCCACGCGAACGCCGATTTCGCGCCGCCTCTGCGAAACGAAGTGATGCATCACCCCATACAAGCCGATCCCTGCCAGCAGCAGTGCCACACTGCCGAAAAACAACGCCAAAGTCGCCAGCAGACGCTCCCGTACCGTCTGCGATGCATTAATCTCGCTTTGCGGGCGAATGCTGCTCACGCGAAAACCATGCCCCCAACGCGCCACAGCCTGTCGAAGTATCGGCGCCAGCATCAGCGGATCCGCCACTGATGTTCGAACCATGATCGCCGCGGCGTTCTTCACTTGCCACGTACCCTGGTTGTTGACCGACTGGAACGGAACGTAAACCACCGGCAACATCGGCTCTCGCACGCTCTGATAGAGAGCGTTCCTAGCCAGCCCGACGATTCGAATCGGCTCGCCCGGGTGCCCTGCAATCACGAAAGTTTCTCCCACGGGATCGCGCCCTGCAAAGAATTGTCTCGCGAACACCTCGTTGACAATGGCCGCTCCCGGACTCACGTCACTGAGGTTGAAATCCCTGCCATCCAGCAGAGGAACCCGCATCGTTTCGAACCACCCCGGAGAGACGCCGAGAAAGTATGCCAGGACTTTGGAAGGAGGAGCGCCATGAATCGAAATAAAATTGTTGGACATTCTGCCGCTCAACAGTGGCCACCCAGCGAGCGCGACACTCTCGATCCCCTGTTGTCCACTCAGGTCTCGAACCAACTGGCTCCAATGGACGGGCTGGGCTTGCTGCGCCACGGTTTCGACCGCCAGGAGTCTTTCAGAAGAAAACCCAGTAGGGTGCCGCGATATACGTTCAAATGTGGAAACGAACAGGTAAGAGAGGAAGACCACGATGAAGCAGAATGCCACTTCTCCAGCGATCACCAAGTGCATGAATCGCCCCCGCGAAAGTGGGTTTTCACCGCCTCTCAGCCCGTTGACCGGCTGCATCAGCGCGGCCCGCCACGCGGAAGGCGCCGCTAAGAGCGTCGTCACCGCAAGAATTAACACCAGACCAAATCCGAAAACATGCCAATTTGTTTCGAGTGACAATCGTGCGGGATTGTCAGAACGGTTGATCATCCTCACCACGAATGGAGCGGCCCCCCACGCCAATAATGCGCTGCCGGCCGCCGCCATCGCAGCGAGCATGACGCATTCAACGATAAGCATTCGGACCAAATGCCATCGTCCCGCGCCGATAGAAACGCGCAGTGCCATTTCCCGGACCCTCGATGCAGCCTGCGCGGCCATCAGGTTTGCGACGTTCGCGCAAGCAATGAGAAGCACCAAAGCCACCAACCCGCCGAGTATCAGTAGCGCGCGCCGGTAGTGCTCCTGCATCTCGGATACTCCCGCGACGGCACGGACCAGTTGTAGCTTATCGCGAGGGTAACCTTCGAGCAGGTTTTTCGGGAAATTCGTGAACGTCTTCGCGCGCTCCCGCTCGGAACTCCGGTATGTGGCATAAAGTTGATCCTTCAGGGAATCCAGCGCCACGCCCGGCTTCGGTATGATGAACGTCCGAAACCAGAATGAATTCGCATCACGAATCGCCGAGCCTCCGTGCATCAACATCGGGAGGTAGATGTCCGGCATCGTGCCCGGCTCTACTCCTGTAAAACCATCCGGAGCGACACCGACGATTTCGAAAAAGCCAGTCCCGATCCGGAATGAACGCCGGATCACGCCACGGTCCATCCCGAACCGCCGCTTCCAATAATCGTGCGAGATTATCGCGTATGGATGCGCGCCAGGTATCCGGTCGTCGTTTGCAGTGAACAAACGTCCGGCGGACGGACGCAGGCCGAATGCAGTGAACATACCGCCCGAGACGTATTCGAGATAGGCCTTCTCTGTCTCCTGGTCGGACCCGTAGGTCAAATCGGTTCGTTCAGTATAAGAAGCCGCAACCAGCTCCGCTCGATCGCCGGCGGCCGATCGCCATTGAAGGAACATCGGATACGAGCAACTGTCGTACTGATTGCGTGTGCCATCCTGTTCGGTTCCTTCAAAGGAAATCAGGTACAAATTCTCGGGATGCGCTATAGGCAATGGTCGCAATAACAGCGCGTCAATCAGCCGAAACGCCGCGGTCGAGGCGCCGATGGCCAACGCCAGCGATAGGATCGCCGCGATGGAAGCGACCTTTCTCTTTTTGATCTGCCGCCAGCCAAAAGCGACATCACCTGCCAGCGCATCGAGACGTGGAGGCATCCTGGTCTCACTATCATATCCCTGGGGTCACACGATGAACCAAAAAAGGATTCCGCCTGGAATGGTAGGTCCGGCGCGTCAACTTGGCAGGGTAGCTACCCTCCGACGGACCAGCGAGTCCACCAACCTCATCGCGCCAACTGAGCGAGAAATGAACCAGCCCCCGCCCGCCGAAAGAAAGCCGCCTCCGCGATGGCCGCTCTGGCTGTTCCTTTTTCTCTTTCCGGTCACGTCAGCCTTCGTGCTGCCGTGGTATTTCGGCGTTCTTGTGTTTGTGATATTTCTGGCCGGAACGGTCATGATAGCCAGTCACAAACCCCGCTCCTGATCACTCGCCCGCCGGCACCAGACGAATCATACTCAAACTCACCGTCAACACCCGGTCATCCGTCGGAACCTCCCAGACAGGACCCGCATGAATCGCAACCTGGTACTCCGTCGCCTCCGGCAAATCCGCTTCCACGACGAACAACCCCGGCCGATCCAGCTTCCAATGCCCGGCCTCGCGCCCATTGACCACTGCCCGAAGCTCCACCGGATGCCCCTCCTGCGCATGCCCTCGCACACGCAGCCGCTGCGGACCCGGCTTCACTTGCGTCAAATGAGCCGCCGCATCCGCTCCAATCCAGCGGTACTTGTTCCCGAACACGCCCTCCAGCTCGTACCAGGGCCCGAGCAGCCGCTTCTCATGCGAAGGCAGCGAAAAATCGATGATGTCTTCGCGATCCCCGGGATACAACTCCGCTTTCTCGACCGCAGGCAGCAAGTTATAGACACCGCCCTCGTTCGCCGCGCTGTAGCCGCATTGACCACACTTCAACGCCTCAGACGAAGCATCCCGCGCGAGCGAACTCTTACAATCAGGACACCGCAACTGCGCCTCAAACCGCGCCATCTCGAACGGAACCTTCGTCGCCGCGCCGGCCTTCCGGCAAATCGCCGCCAGCGTCCCGCCCAGCAGCCGCGCCGAACTCCACTCCGACCGGTACGGGTCCGCCCCAATCGCCATTCGCTTTACGACCCGCTCGCCCCACCCGCGCTCCGGCACGAAAATCTCGTACTCCGCTTTCTCAAAATACCGGTGCACAAGCTGATTCCAGTGCTTCAGCCCCATCGTGTGGTTTTGGCGAATGCCGAAGCTCTCCTCCTGATGCGCCCCGATCACGTCGCGCACCAGGTATCCCAGCAGTCCCCAGTCGTACAGCTTCCGTTCCCAGGGCTTCATCGAGTCATAGTAGGGACAGCGATACAGCCGCAGCGTGAGCATGCGCTTCAGCGGTTCTTCGGCGAAAAGGAAGATGCCGCCCGGCGCAAGCACGCGCTTTACCTCCTCGAACACCGCCTCCATTTTCATGAACTGGCTGAGCATCTGGAACGCTGCCACGAATCGCAGCGACCCATCGGCAAACGGCAGGTTCACGGCATCGCCCGCCACTCGGATCGGCGCCTTCGATAATCCCCACTCGTCCTGCAGGGCCATCCCATGGCGCAGCGAATCGGCCGAGATGTCGAGTGCAAACCCGCTCGCCCCGAATTCATTGGCGAGCATGTAGCTGCTGTGACCCACGTTCGAACCGATCTCGAGAAACGGAGTCATCTCGCCAATAAAGTCGAGGTGATTCCGAATCACCGCACCGCGATTGCGGTTCTGGGTGGCATAATGCGCCATGGCCCGCTCGGGTTGCCCGAGCGACGCGAAATTGTGGAACTCCACCTCGGCGCGCTTAACTGCGAACGACTGCGCTTCCATGCTCTCCTACAACACCATATCCAGTTTGAACGACCGCAAATCGGGCAGCAGAATATCGGGTCCCGCCGCGCTTAACTCATCCAATCCCACGATGCCCGTGCCCACGGCGATCGCGCGAACCTTGTTTGCCCGGGCCGCACGGACGTCATTGGGGTGATCGCCGATCAGCGAAACCTTGCTGTTCCGGCCGATCCAGCCTTCCCGCCGCGCATGCCGCATTGCGAGCCGCACCAAACCCGCCCGATCCGCCGCCAGCTCGGCAAACATGCCGAAACGGAAGTACTCCCGCAGCCCGGCCTGCTCCATCTTCTTCCACGCAATCCGCGACAGGTTGCCGGTAACCAAGCCTACCGGAACGCCACGGCCATCCAGCCGCTTCAGAGCCATCCGCGCGCCCGGGCAAACCTTCCGCTGCAGGTCGGGACACGACCGCGCATAGAGCCATTGCGCCCGCCGCACCACGTCCGGCATCGCCAGCCGGATCGCGGACGGACGCATCCCGGCCCGGCTCATCATCGTTCGTAGGATTTCCCGGTCCAGCATGCCGGCCACTGGTACGCCGTCAGTTGTGGTCTCCACACCGGTCGTTCTAAGCACCGCATCCACCAGCGCCTGCCGGTGATGCGGACCTGCCCGGCGGATCAATGTCCCGTCGATGTCGAACAAAACCAGTGCATTTGGCTGCTCCATCCTTTACTATACGGGCATGGAGATCAATTTCCCAAACGGGAAGAAGCTCCGCCTCATCATTGGGGATATCACCAGGATTCGGGTGGATGCGATGGTCAATGCCGCCAACTCGGCCCTTGCCGGCGGTGGCGGAGTTGACGGAGCCATTCATCGCGTCGGCGGCCCGACAATCATGCACGAATTGAACGTCATTCGCCAGCAATCCGGCGGCTGCCCGACGGGGAATGCCGTCGCCACGTCGGCCGGAGCGTTGCCCGCGCTCCATGTTTTTCACGCCGTTGGACCGATATATCACGACGGAAAAAGCAATGAGCCGCAACAACTGGAGGCGTCCTATCGCAGCAGTCTCGACCTGGCCGAGCAGCGCGGCGTCCGCATGATCAGCTTTCCCTCCATCAGCACAGGAGCTTACGGTTATCCCATGGACGAGGCGGCGCGCATTGCGCTGAGCACCGTCGCATCGCACCTCCAGAACCCCGATACGCATGTACGCGAAGTTCTCCTGGTCCTGTTCGACCAGGGCAGTTATAACGTCCACGCCCAGGCGGCGCACGATTTGTTTTCGGCCCAAGTAAAATAGAATTTTATGCAGGTTCTCCAGGCGGGCGAGCACAAGTTGTTGCTGTTGGAACTCGATCCCGACTTTATTTCGAACATCGCCAAACAGGCGGGCTTTGAGTTCCGGTTGAATGAAACCGCCCGGAATCTCAGCCTCGACCTGGTGGCTACCGAGCGCCAGGCCCCGCTGCTGCTCTTCGATGCGGCTGACCCTGGCAATCTCGGCTGGTTCTCGCGCTGCCAGTTTTACGTCGACGGCGCCACGGGAAGCGTCCTTCAGACGCCTATCACCATCGCCAACCAGCGCGACCGTTCCGGCCGTCTTCAGCCCCGCTCCCTCCGACTCCAGATCGCCAAAGAGCTTCCCGCTTCGTTCCGACTCCCCGGCAAGCAGCCGGTGACGGAGAAGATGATCTACGCGGTGCTGTACAACCTGCTCAACGCGTTGATGAACTCCGGTGTCGGGGTCTGCGGCGGCAACGTCGTAAAGCCGCTGGCGGGACGCACCGAGAGCATCGGCGTACGCAATTGAAGCGCGCCGCATTTTCTCTTTTCGTTCTGGTCTCGGCGTATGCCGCGACAATTCATTACGCGCCGCTACCCAGGGGAGTCATCGAGAAACATCTTCGCGATCTTCCCACCACGAATCTCGACCGCGAGGTTTACCTGCGGACCACTTTTGAGCGATTCGGCTGCACAACGGAGGAACAGCCCGTAAAACACTCGAAGGTTCCGAACGTGATCTGCCGGCTTCCAGGCGAAAGCCAGGCGGAGATCGTCGTAGGCGCGCATTTCGACTTCATTCCCAAAGGGACTGGAGCCATCGACAATTGGAGTGGCGCCTCACTCTTGCCCAGCCTCTATGCCAGCCTCGAAAGCGTGAAGCGCCGGCATACCTTCGTCTTTGTCGGTTTTACTGACGAAGAAAAGGGGCTTTGGGGATCTGCTTATTACGTATCGAAGCTCTCCAAGGAACAGCGGCAACGGATCAGCGCCATGGTGAACATGGACTCGCTGGGCACATCTCCGACCAAGCTGGAACTGGAACGTGGCGACAAAGGACTTGCCAATGCGCTGTCGTCCGTCGCGAAGACGTTCAACCTGCCGCTCAACGTTGTGAATGTGCACAAGGTCGGCATATCCGATTCGGATTCGTTTGAGGACAAGAAGATCCCCAGCATCAACATCCACTCCATGACGCAGGAAACCTTCCCGCTATTGCACACCAGTGGTGACCAGCTTACGGCGATTCGGATGGACGATTATTATGACACCTATAAGCTGATGTCGGCCTACATTGCCTACCTCGACGTAATCCTCAACCCTGAGGCTCAGCCGCCCGCATCTTCTCCGCCTGCTCCTCCGCCCGCGTATCGTTGAGGAACGCTCCGGTTCCGCTTTCCACGCCGGCCAGGTACTTGATCTTTGTCGGACTGCGCTGGATCGGCAGAAACTCGATATGGAAATGAAAATAGGGATACTCGCCCTTGGCGGGAGCCTGCCGGACCATCATCATCAGCGGCATCGGGAAACCGTACAGGTTGTCATACTTCTGCCGTACGATGCTCAGCATCGCGGCGAGATCCACGCCCTCAACTTCGGTCATGCCGGCTAAACCCGGGAAATGGCGCCGTGAATAAATCGCCGTTTCCGTTGGAAAGCGCCCGAAAAACGGCAGAAACGCCACAAAGCTGCCGTTCTCGGCGATCACACGGCGGCCCTCTGCCAACTCCCGCGCGAGGATCTTGCAGTAGATGCATTGCGCATGCGAGCGGGCCGTGTCTAACTCGGTCTGAATGAGCGGCGGCACAAACGGGAAGCCGTAGATCTGCCCGTGCGGGTGCGGCATCGTAACGCCGATCGCCACGCCGGTATTCTCGAACACCGCGACATACTGCACGTCCGGATCGGCGAAGAGTTCGTCAGTCCGCCGCGTCCACAAGCCGATCACCTTCCGCCACTGTTCTACGCCGAGCTGCGACGGCAGCAGGTTGTGGTTCGGAGAGTAGAGCACTACGTCGGTAGCCCCGCGGCCGCCCGTCGTGCGATACAGCTCACCGGCTCCGGCGTCCTGCGAAAACGGCTCCGAATCGCTGGAAAAGGCCGCGAAATCGTTCGGATAAAGATAAACGTCGTAGTCGTCCGGCACGCGGCCCGAGCCGGGACAAAAGGGACACCAATTCTCGGGCATTTGCGGCCGGTCCTGCCGGTGCGTCGTCACAGCGACCCACTGGCGTAGCAACGGATGCCATCGCAGTTCACTCATGGTCTTTGCTTACAATAGCTGTGCATGATGCTCGCGAACAAGAAGGCCCTCATTACAGGCGCCAGCAAAGGTGTCGGAAAGGGAATCGCGCTCGAGCTCGCGCGGCAGGGCTGCCAGGTTGCGATCAACTTTAACTCCGACCGTGAAGGCGCCGAAGCGACCGCGGCCGAGATCGGCAGCACCCTGGTCGTCCAGGCGAACGTCGCCATGACGACGGAGGTCGATCGCATGTTTGATACTGTGCTGGGCGAATTCAGCCGTCTCGACATCCTGGTGAACAACGCCGGTGTGCAGACCTGGAAGGCGCTCACGGATCTTGAGGAATCGGAGTGGGACCGCGTCATCGGCACCAACCTGAAGGGCTGCTTTCTGTGCACCCAGCGCGCTGCCCGTCATATGAAACAGTTCGGAGCGGGCCGCATCGTCAACATCGGTTCCGGCTGCAACAAATGGCCGTTTCCTCACCTCGTGGATTACACGGCGAGTAAGGGCGGCATTGAAATGTTTACCAAGGTCTCGGCCGTGGAACTCGGCGCGTTCGGCATCACGGTGAATTGCGTCGCTCCGGGAGCCATCGAGATTGAGCGCACCAAACAGGAGGCAGGCGACTATTCGGGGACCTGGGCGAAACTGACGCCGCTGGGTCGCATCGGTACGCCGATCGATGTCGGCCGCGCTGTCGCTTTCTTTGCCAGCGATAGCGCGGATTTTGTTACGGGTCAGACGTTGTGGGTAGACGGAGGGCTTTTCACCAAGCCTGCGTGGCCGTACTAAGGAGTTCGCGTACGCTTCGGGGAGTGTTGGTTATGTATGAAGGCCCGTAACGTACGCGAACGAGAGTAAGAACGCATTTCTAGTAAGCAACTGGGGTGCCATATGGCAAACGTGCGAATTCCCACGGCATTCCTTAAACTGGTTATCATTCGGGCAAGACCATGCGTCGACTTTTCACCCTGTTCCTCTTCCCAATCTGTCTGGTTTTCCCCCAGTCGAACGAACCCCACATGCGGATCGCCATTGCTGGACTGGTTCACGGTCATGTCGCGGGGTTTCTGAACGCCGTTCGCGATCACCCCAACGTCGAAATTGTAGGAATTTTTGAACCCGATACCGAGTTACAGGCGAGATACCGGCAGCAATATGCGTTCGTGGGATCGATCTTTTTTACGGATTTGGGTAAGATGCTCGCTCAGGTCAAACCGGATGCCGTCGCAACGTTCACCAGCACCTACCATCACCCGATGGTGGTCGAAGCCTGCGCGATGAGGCACACGCCGGTCATGATGGAAAAACCTCTCGCGGTCAGCATGGAGCACGCCCGCGCAATCAGGAAAGCAGCCGACCGCGGCGGCATCCCGGTCATCGTCAACTACGAAACCACCTGGTATCGCAGCCACGGCGCGATGTGGGATCTGGTCAAGACTCAGCATGCCGGTGGCGACATCCGGAAAATGGTGGCCATGGATGGCCACGAGGGACCCAGGGAGATCAACGTCCAACCGGAGTTTTTCGGTTGGCTCACCGACCCGGTGAAGAACGGAGCCGGCGCGCTCTTCGATTTCGGCTGTTACGGCGCCAACCTGATGACCTGGATGATGGACAATCAGCGGCCAATCGCCGTCACCGCTGTGACGCAGCGGATCAAGCCGCAGATCTACCCGCGCGTCGACGATGAGGCCACCATCCTGGTGGAGTATCCGAAGGCGCAAGGCATCATTCAGGCTTCGTGGAACTGGCCGTTCAGCCGCAAGGATTTCGAAGTTTACACCAAGGCTGCTTACGCCATCGCGGTGGGCGGGAACACGCTGCGCGTCCGCATGCCGAAGGAACAGGAAGAGACGCGCACGCCCGCGACTCTCCCCGCGGAGGACCAGGACTCGCTGTCATACCTGGCTTCGGTGGTCATCAATCATCGCAAGCCCGCCGGTCTCTCGTCGCTCGAGAACAACATGATCGTGACCGAGATTCTGGATACTGCGCGCGAATCGGCCCGCACTGGCAGAACCATCCGCTTGCGCTGATCCCGTAAACTCGACTCATGGAGAAGGTCAAGTTCGACCCGGGCCTGACGCAGCAATACAGCGCGCCACTTCGCCGGGCGATTAATAAAGACGGGACGTTCAATGTTGCGCGGCTTGGAACGAGCTGGCATGATGTGCATCCGTACCTGCACCTAGTCAGCATCTCGTGGCCGAGATTTTTCCTTACTCTACTGACAGGCTACATCGCTGTGAACGCGATTTTCGCCGTCGTGTATTACGCGTTGGGACCGAATGCTCTGCAAGGTGACATGTCGAACGGCCGCTTCATGACGGATTTCTATTTCTCGTCGCAAACACTGACCACCGTCGGGTTTGGCCACATTGCTCCGAAGACCCATCCAGCGAACATCGTTGCCGCCATGGAAGCGTTATGCGGCCTGTTGGGTTTCGCCGTGGCGACGGGCTTGCTCTTCGGGCGTGTTTCGCGACCGTCGGCGAGGATTGGCTTCAGCGACCGGGCGCTGATAGTGCCCTACCAGGACGGTATGAGCCTGCAGTTCCGGCTGGTCAACCGCCGCGAAAACTCACTGACCGAACTCGAAGCCACGGTGATGCTGATGACGGTGGATCGCAACGGCGGAGGTTCCAAGCGCACCTACGATGTCCTGAAGCTGGAGCGCGACAAGGTGTACTTTTTCCCGCTGACGTGGACCGTGGTTCACCCCCTCGATGAAGACAGCCCCTTACGCGGCAAGACGCCGGCCGATCTTGAACAACTTCAGGCCGAGCTGTTGATCATGGTCAAAGCATGGGACGAGACATTCGCGCAGACCGTGCGCCAGCGTTACTCCTATCGTTTCGATGAGATTGTCTGGAATGCCCGCTTTTCAGCGGCGTTTGAGATCAACAAAAACGGCAATATGGACTTATACGTCGACCGCGTCGGCGATCACGCGCGAATCACTTCCCAAACGTGATCTTGGAATCGGCCTGAAACTTCTTGTACTCGCTGTAGCGAATCACGAGCCGGATTCGCTGCGCACCCGAGCGGAAGTACAGCGTGTCGTCGGCGTACGTTTCAACCGGAAACCAGAACTTGTCGTCGACCTTGCGCCGGATGGTGGTGAAGTGCGGGAACAGGTTTTCCTGCTTCGTCGTGAGGACTTGCGGAACGGCCTGTCCCTCACTCCGGACGACGGAAAAATCCTGTTTGCTGACCCAGATCATGCCGTCGAAGAGGCGCTGCTTGTCGAGGATCTGGCGCGGCCGGATCTGGACTACGTAGCAATCGATGCCATCCACTGTTTCTTCGCCTTTGAAATGGGACTCATACATGAACGCCAGGTCGGAGGTGAGCAGGAACGGTTGCACTTCACGGATGTCGCGGAAATCCTCGTCGGTCAGCTTCAGGTTGTGTAGCCGCGATTCCGGTTTGCCGACGAACTCCTCAGTCCGCTGGCCCGTGGGCGAGAAGATGATGTCGCGGACCTCGCGATAGTCGCCGCCGGGAACGCCATTCTTGTTGATCTCTTCTACCGTGACGCTTTGCCGGTAGGTGTAGTTGCCCTGCGCCTCGTGGGCTTGCGTTTCGCGAGCCGCCACTTTACGTACCAGGTCTGTAGGAGGACCGTCATCCGCCAGCAGGGCCGTCAAAATGACGGGTGCTAACATGAAGCCAATGCGCCAGTTCCTGATTGCGCTCCTACTGGCATGGACGGGGGCTTGCATCGCGGCGTACCTCTACTCTCAACAACAGAATATCCCGGCGTCGCTGACCAGCGCTGTTCTGCCGGGGATCCTTCTGGAGGTTGGGCTGTACCTGGTTCCTGGTTTTCAGGAGGTGCGGAAGCGGTTTGAGGCCATCCCGTCGAAGTGGGTACGCGCCGGGTTGCTGACCGCGAGCGGGGTCGTCCCTTATGTTGTAGTAAGCCTGGCGATGGGGCGCTTCAGCCCGACATCGCTCCTTCTGCTGGCCGTGCTCGTGGCCGTGGCGTCGTTCTGGTATGTGAATCCAAAGCGCATGTGGGTGCTCGACCTGCTGTTTCTCGTCTTCATGGCGCTGGTCTTCGTCAGCAAGGCGTTTGGAATGCTCTATCCGCACTTGACGACGCGCATTTCGCTGGATTTTCTGGGGCGATTGATGTGGATCCGCGTCGGCTTGCTCGCCGTGCTGTCCATTCGCCGCATCGAGAACGTGCGGTTTGGCTTCGTTCCGTCGAAACGCGAGTGGAAGATCGGACTGCAGCAATACGTGTTCTTCCTGCCGGTCGGGGCGGTTCTGGCGCTGACCCTCCATTTCGCGAGATTCCAGCCCAAGGAAGGGCCGTGGTGGCAAGTGGTCGCGATCGCGGTGGGGACGTTCCTGGGATACCTCTGGGTTCTGGCTGTCGGCGAGGAGTTCTTTTTTCGGGGATTTCTGCAGCAGTTGCTGAGCCGCGGATTGGGAAGCCAGGTAGCGGGCTTACTGCTGGCCTCGTCGCTCTTCGGCGCCGCGCATCTCTGGTTCCGCACGTTTCCGAACTGGCGATTCGCGGTTCTGGCTGGAATCGCCGGCGTTTTCTATGGCCTGGCGTTCATGCGGTCGGGCAGCGTTCGTGCCTCCATGGTGACCCACGCACTCGTCGTGAGCACCTGGCGCATGCTGTTCGTTTAGCTATTTGCTAAAGCCACTGACAGGCGCTTCTATGGCCGAAGGCGCCGGGCAAGCCAGGGATTTCTCGAGCAGCGGACCAATGGTGCGCGTGCCGGCGGGCAGTGCAATCGAGACGGCCAGGAGCAGAACAGCGGCGCGTGCGTAGGCGAGAAATTCTTTCTTCGACATTTGCCTCTTATAAAGCACGCGGCGTTCCGCCTTAAGTCGTTCATTCTAAAGCTACGTAAGGCCCGACGAAGGGGACACAATGTCGCTATGCGACAAAATGTCCCTTTTTGAATACCTTTTTGAGCTTGGAGATGGCCGTGTCGACCTGAGCGGTGGTGATGATGTAGGGGGGCAGGAAGCGCAAAACGGTGTCGTGGGTGCAGTTCATGAGGATACCCTCGGCCATGGCGTCGAGCACCATCTGTTTGCCGGGAACATCGAGTTGCACGCCGATCATGAGTCCTTGCCCGCGAATCTCTTTGATGAAACTGAATTGCGACTGCAGTTCCTCGAGCCGCGCGCGGAAATACGCCCCGACACTACGAATGGAGGGCAGCAGCTCGTCGAGGATGTTCAGGAATTCAAGCGCCACGTGGCAAGCCAACGGTCCGCCCCCAAACGTGGTTCCATGCATGCCGCTGCCGATGGTGGCGGCTGCCCGGTCGTTTGCCATGATGACTCCGAGCGGGATGCCGCAGGCGAGCGGTTTGGCGGCGACCATGATGTCGGGCATGACGACGGGTTCACAAACCTGATACGCGAAGTGCGTTCCGGCTCGGCCCACACCGCATTGGATCTCGTCGAAAACCACGAAAGCGTTATTACGGTCGGCGATCTCCCGGACCTGGCGTGCATACTCGATGGTCATCGGATTAATGCCGCCCTCGCCTTGAATCCACTCCATGACAATGCCCGCGGTGCGTTCGTTCACAACCTGTTCCAAGGCTGCGGCGTCGTTTTGGGGAACGAATTTCACGCCGGGTAGGAGCGGCTGAAAATCGCGTCGGTATTTCTCCTGGCCGGTGATCGACAGCGAGCCGGCGGTGCGCCCGTGGAAGGAGTTGTCGAGCGACACGATTTCGTATTTCTCGGGCGAGATCCTGCCGCCGTGCGCGCGCAGCATTTTGATGGCGCCTTCCATCGCCTCCGTTCCGGAGTTGCAGAAGAAGGCGCGCTGCAGTCCGCTGACCTTGGCGAGGCGTTCGGCGAGCGGGCCCTGGTACTCGTGATAGTAGAGGTTCGAGGTGTGGATCAGGAGTCCAGCCTGGTCGCGGATGGCCTTTACGATGCGGGGGTGGGCATAACCGAGGGCGTTCACGCCGATACCGGCGATGAGATCAAGGTAGCGCTTGCCATCGAGATCGTAAACGTAGCAACCCTTGCCTTTACGCAACACCAGCGGATAACGCGCATAGTTCTGCAGCAGATATTCGCGCTCCAACGACTGGATGTGTTCGACGGCGGTGACCTCTGGTGTTGTGATTGCGGTGGACATATCGTTCAGCGTAGCGCAGGGCAGGCGCCTGCGCGTTCTCGGTGAGGTCCAAAGGCGGGCGAAACCGCCTGCTTCACCCTTCCACAGGCTTCAAATCCTCGGGAGGCACGCCAGCCTCGAACGCCAGGTGCACTCTGCCGTTGACTGGATTCGTTAGCAGCACGGGGGCCACCGCAAACGCCGTGCGCAGATGCTCTTCGGTGAGCACTTCCCGGGTAGCGCCATCGGCGAGGATGCGGGCGCGGTCAAGCAGGATCAGGCGATCCGCAAAATGCGCAGCCAGGTTGAGGTCATGCACCACGCCTACTACCACCACATCCTTTTGGGACGCGAAGGTCCGCACCTTTTCCATGAAATCGATCTGGTGACGAATATCGAGGAAGGTCAGCGGTTCGTCGAGGAAGAGGATGCGGGTTGCGTCACCGAGAGGACGCCAGATCTGCGCAAGCACGCGGGCGAACTGCACCCGCTGCTTCTCGCCTCCGCTGAGCGTGCCATAACTGCGGTCGGCCATGTCGGTGACGTCGAAGAACTGCATGACCTCCTCGCAAATCTGGAGGTCGCCTGCGCCGGGACGCGCTGTGAAATGCGGATAACGCCCCATCTGGACCAGGTCGCGCACAGGAAGTGAGAATGCGACCTCAACCGCCTGCGAAAGAACAGCCCGGCATTGGGCCAGCTCACGCTCATTCCGTCGCGCCACGTCGTGGCCATCGTAGAGCACACTTCCCTCGGCGGGCCGCAGCAGCCGCGCCAGCAGCCGAATAAAGGTCGATTTGCCAGCGCCGTTGGGTCCGATGATGAGGTGCAGCCGCCCGGGCTCGAAACTCGCGGATATGCGGTCGATCAATGCCCGGCGCCCGGCTCGAAAAACAAGATCGGTGGCGGTCAGCATCACTCAGGACAAATAATCGCGGCTCTGCAGCAGGGACAGAAAGACTGGAACGCCGACGACTGCTGTTACGATGCCGATCGGCAATTCAGCGGGGCGCAGCGAGACGCGCGCAATGAGGTCGGCAATGCTGAGCAGTATGCCGCCTAAGAACGAACTGCCGAGGATGAGGAATCGGTTGTCGGGACCGCGAATGATCCGCAGAATATGAGGGACGATCAACCCGACAAAGCTGATGACGCCGGTAAATGCGGTCGCCACGGCCACCATCAGAACATTGATGGTGAGGACCGTCCATTTCAAACGCCGGACGTTGACGCCGAGCGCAACCGCCTCGTCTTCTCCGATCATCAGCGCGTTAAGGGGCTTCGCCAGGACAATGGCCGGCACGAGCCCACCGAAGGTGGCTACGCCGACCACGAGAACCGAATTCCAGTCGGCGCCGGAGAGCGTGCCCAGATTCCAGTAGATGATGGAGCGGGCGGCAGGATCGCGGGCCACATAGGACAGAAATCCGATGCCGCTCATGAAGAGCGCGTTGATAGCCAGGCCGGTGAGCAAGAGCAGGAGAATCGAACTGCGGCCTTCGTTCCGGGTGTGCGCGAGCGCAAAGACGAGATAGGTGGAGAGCACTCCGCCGGCACACGCGGCCAGGGGGAGCGTCCAACCGCCGAAACTGATTTTGAGCAGGGCGCCGAAGACATAGAAGAGCGCCGCTCCGAAGGCTGCGCCGCTCGAAGTACCCACCAGGCCCGGTTCGACGATGGGATTGCGAAACAACCCTTGCATCAGCGTGCCGCCTACTCCCAGACAGGCCCCAACCAGCAGGCAGAGGATGGCCCGCGGGACGCGCAGCTCAATGAAGATTCGTTGATCGAGGGGCAGATTGGGGTTGCCGGAGAGCTTTCCCCACGCGGCCGCGGCCATATCGTGGACGGAAAAATCCATGGCCCCATAACGGATCGACGCGACGGTGGTCGCGATCATGAGCAGGAACAACAGCACCAGACACCAGCGGTCCGCGCGACGCCCCTTCATTGATGGATGAGCTTCGCCAGTTTGATGATGCTCTCTCCTGTTTGCGGACCGTAGTACATCAAGTCGTGCTCCTCGACGCGGTAAATGCGGCTGTGCCTGGCGGCGTCGGTTTCGGCCACGCCGGGGAGAGTCTTGGCCTGCTCCATCGAGCCGAGGCGGTCGAAGCCGTACTCGGTCATCAGGATGACATCAGGATTGCTCTTCGCGATGAGTTCGGGCGAGGCCATGCGCTGCATCCCGTGCTGCTGGATGGCCATTTGCCCTCCGGCCAGCTCGACCATTTTGCCGGCAGTGCTGGCATCTCCACCACCGCCGTTGCCGACGATCAGGTAGATGTTCGAGGCGCGTCCGAAATGAATGACGGCGACACGGGGGGTGGTCTTGTATTTTTTGACGGCGGCAGCGGCCTCCGCCATCTGGCGGTCCATCTGAGCGCAGAGCTCGTCGGCCCGCTTCTCTTTATGGAAGAAGGCGCCCATTTCGCGAAGCAGAGCCTGGGCGCCTGCAATCGAATCGTTCTTCGCCTGAAACGTCTTCATCGGGACGTGCAGGGCTTCCAATTGGCGGACGACATTATCGGGGCCGATGTTGTTGTCGTGAATGATCACAGTCGGATGGAGCGAAAGAATACCTTCGGTACTGAGAGCGCGGTGATATCCAACCGTGGGGAGCTTCTTGATCTCGGGGGGAAAGGTGCTCGAGTAGTCGACGCCGACGAGGTTCGCCTGCGCGCCGAGTGCGTAGATCATCTCGTTGTAAGCCTGGCCTATGCAAACAATGCGCTGGGCGCCTTGCTGATCTGCGGCTTGTGTTGCGAACCAGCCGAAGGCAGCGAGACACGCCAGGACATAGGGCAGGAAGTGACGGCGGTTCATAGGAAAGCCTCAGCTTACACGACGGAGGATGCTGGCGTCCAGAGAGCGGGCAATTTGAAGGAAGCGCAGAGGACGAAGGTCGCGGGATAGTGGGCCGGTGGATGTTCCAGCGCCGAGCGGGCAGGCGAAAGCGCTTGCCCCACCCGCTATACTCAAAGATTAACGGGATGATTCGTTCTTACCGCGGCGCCGTCCCTAAGGTTGCCGCTTCCGCATATATTGATCCAAGCGCACAAGTGATCGGGAACGTCACGGTCGGCGAGCGGGCGAGCGTGTGGCCCAACGCGACGGTTCGCGGCGACGTGAACACCATCACGATCGGCGATGAGTCGAATGTTCAGGACGGCACCGTTCTGCACTGCGACGAAGGGCCGTTTCCGCTGGTTATCGGCAAGCGCGTAACCGTCGGGCACCAGTGTATGCTGCACGGCTGCACGATCGAGGACGACTGTCTGATCGGGATTGGCGCGATCGTGCTTAACGGCGCGAGAATCGGCCGCGGGTCGGTGATCGCCGCGGGCGCGCTGGTTACAGAGGGCGCCGAGATTCCAGCAAACAGCATGGTGATGGGCGTTCCGGCGAAGGTACGCCGCGAGATTACTCCCGAAGAAGCCGAGCGCTTTCGCGTGAACACGCAGCACTACGTGGAAGCGTGCCGCATTTACAGGGAAGAGCCGTCTTAAATGATCAAAGCAGTCAAGGGCACGCGGGATATTCTGCCGCCCTCGAGCGAAGTCTGGAATTACGTTGAAGCCGTTGCGCGCGAGGTTTTCCGGCGCTACAACTACCACGAGATCCGCACGCCGATCCTGGAAGAGACGGCGTTGTTTGCGCGCGGCGTCGGGGAAGAGACCGACATCGTCAGCAAAGAGATGTACACGTTCGAGGACCGCGACGGCAGCTCGCTGACGCTGCGTCCCGAAGCCACTGCATCGGTGATGCGCGCCTATATTGAGCATCGGCTCGATCAGAAGCCAGGCATTCAAAAGCTGTACTACATCGGACCGATGTTTCGGCGCGAGCGGCCGCAGAAGGGCCGGTACCGGCAGTTCTTCCAGATCGGCGCGGAAGCGATCGGATCGGATTCGCCGGCGGTTGACGTCGAAGTTATCGAGATGGTGGTCGAGGTTCTGCGCAGCGCTGGGCTGAGCGGATTCAAGCTGCTGATCAATTCCGTCGGCGACGCGAATTGCCGTCCACAGTTTGTGGCGCTGCTGCGCGAGCGCCTGCGCGACGTGGCTCCGAAGCTGTGCGGCGATTGCCAGCGGCGCGCGGACACGAATCCGCTGCGAGTGCTGGATTGCAAAGTTCCCGAGGATCAGCCTTTAATCGATGCGTTGCCGTCGATTCAGGATCACCTCTGCGAAGCGTGCCGGGCGCATTTCGATGCGGTCTGTGCGATGCTGCGCGACCGCGGGATTGAGTACGAGATCCGTCCTCGCATGGTGCGAGGGCTCGATTACTACATGCGGACGACGTTTGAAATCGTGCACGGTGCGCTGGGCGCGCAAAATTCGGTGCTCGGCGGCGGACGATACGATGGATTGGCCGAGGCGCTCGGTTCGCGCGTGCAGGCGCCGGGCATCGGGTTTTCCATCGGCGAAGACCGGCTCGTGATGACGGTGGAGGAAGAGCACCCGGGACGTCACGCGCCGCGCCTGGACGTCTATATTGCGTCGATGGGCGCCGAGGCGCTGCGACATGCGGCGGGTCTTGCGCGAGAATTAAGGGAGGCCCGGCTCTCCGTCGAACTGGGCATCGATACGAAACTGAAGCGCTCGTTGGAACTGGCCAACAAGATGGGCGCGCGGTATGCGTTGATCGTCGGCGACGACGAGATTGCCACGGGCGAGTACGCGCTGAAGGACATGGCCTCGGGCGAGCAACAAAAGGCGCGGCGCGACGAACTGACCGGGCGTATCGCGGCCAAGTAACTTCGAAACAAGAAGACAGCAATGGAAACCTCACAATTGGACTTTCTCGGCGAACTGCGGCGCACACACACGTGCGGCGAGTTGCGCGCCGGCGATGCCGGACAGCATGCGATTTTGATGGGCTGGGTGCACCGGCGGCGCGATTTGGGCGGCGTGATCTTCATCCACCTGCGCGACCGTTATGGCGTGACGCAACTCGTCTTTCGCGCCGATCGGGATTCGGAACTGCTGAAAAAGGCGGAGTCGCTTGGCGGCGAGTACGTAATTGCTGTTGAGGGACATGTCGAGAAACGCACGCCCGACACCGTGAACACGTCCATTCCCACCGGCGAGGTGGAGCTGGTGACCACCAAGCTGTGGATTCTGAACGAATCGCGCACGCCGCCATTCCCTATGGAGGAGGCGGTGGACGTCAAGGAAGAAGTGCGGCTGAAATATCGATTCGTGGACCTGCGCCGGCCGCACATGCAGCGCAATATTATTCTGCGGTCGAAGATCTCGTTCGCCATCCGGCAGACGTTGACGGAGCGCGGATTTCTGGAGATCGAGACGCCGTTCATGACGCGGTCGACGCCCGAGGGCGCTCGCGATTATCTCGTGCCGAGCCGCATTCAACCGTGCTCGTTTTACGCGCTGCCGCAGTCGCCGCAGATTTTCAAACAGCTGCTGATGGTGTCGGGTTACGACAAGTACTTCCAGATTGTGCGTTGTTTCCGCGACGAGGAAACGCGGGCCGACCGCCAGCCGGAATTCACGCAACTCGACCTGGAGATGTCGTTTCCGCAGCAGGAGCGCATTTACGAAACGATCGAGCCCGTGCTGCAGAAGGTGGCCGGGGTGGCAGGGTACCAGGTGGAGATTCCTTTCCCGCGGCTGACGTATGCACAGGCGATGCGGTCGTATGGGATCGATAAGCCCGACTTGCGTTTGCCTCCGTTCCACGTGCTCGATGAGGCGTTCGCTGGGGACTTGGAACTGAAGTTTCCTCCTGTTGCGATTCACATTCCCAAGACTGGAGCGCTGAGCCGTAAAGAACGCGATGAGCTGAAGGCGTTTGGAACAGAACGGGGACTGCGCGTTTACGACGATTTGAAGAAGATTCCACCGGCGATTGCGGAGCGCGCGCGGGCAGCGAGCGGCGCAGCCGATGAGGACTTCCTCATGCTGGCTGGATGGGCGGGGGAACCCAAGGGCCATCGTCCCGACGAGACGTTCTTCCAGGCGTGCGGACAGTTGCGATTGTTTGCGGGGCAGAAATACAACGACCGGCACAAGCTGCTCGATCCGGCGAATCTGAAGTTCCTGTGGGTGGTCGATTTTCCGATGTTCGAGTGGGATGAGGAGGACGGACGCTGGAACGCCGCTCACCATCCGTTCACGTCGGTTCACGATGAGGATCTCGACAAGCTGACCACCGATCCGGCGCACTGCCGCGCGAAGTCGTATGACGTGGTGTTGAACGGGGTGGAGTTAGGGTCGGGGTCGATTCGTATTCACCGGCGCGACGTGCAGGCGAAGGTTTTCTCGGCGCTCGGGATGAGCGATGAGGAGGCTAAGCGGCGATTTGGCTTCCTGCTCGATGCGCTGGAGTATGGAGCGCCGCCGCACGGTGGAATCGCATTGGGCATCGACCGCATGGTGATGATCTTTGCAGGCGAGACCACGATCCGCGACGTCATTCCATTCCCGAAAACAGCTCGCGGAGCGGATCTGATGTGCGAGGCTCCAGCGCCGGTGGATGAGCGGCAGTTGCGGGAGTTGGGGATTGCTTGCCGGGGGCAGGCGCAGAAATAACGGAAGTTGGCGTGTTTCTGGTGACACCCAAAGCACTGTCGAATACTCCAGGTACGGCAGGCTGTGGAAGGGTGGCGGAGGCATTCAGCCTTGGCATTCAGCCTGCCCGATTTCGGCTACGGGCTGGTAAGGCAGGGTCGAAAGCTGTACGCTGACTGTAATGCCAGTACCGCCGGCTTCAGCCGGAACATGGGCAGCCTGAAGGCTGCGTTACGGTTTGCATCGGCTTTCGTGGACAGCAGATCCATGAGGACCTGAATTCCTGCTTCACCCTTCCACGTCATCCTCCGTAGTTGCGGCGATTCTGTCAATCGCGGCCTTGCGCGTCTTTGTGCTGCTCAACCTCGGCAGCGCGCTCCGCGTAGCTTCCGGGATTCCTGCTTATGAAGGCCTCATGCAGCAAGCATGGCCGGTTCTGCCTGTCTCCGCAGTCGCCGAACTGATTGCGGTCACTTTATTTCGCAATGAACCTGAAGAGTGGAGCCGGAGCGGGCCTATAGCCCGTCATCTTTGACCTTCAGCCTTAATGGAGGGTTCCGGGGTGGGATGCTGTCGAGGGGTATCACAAGGTTTCATCACGCCGCACCCCGCCGTACCTGCCGGGCCGCCTCTTTCCAGGAACGCCACGCATATGTGATCACGCGAAACACCTCTTCCGGTTCGAATGGCTGCATCAGAAGATCGAAAGCACCTAGGTTCAACACCTCAGCCCAAAGGGCTTCATCCGCGAGCCTGTCTGTTACGATAATCCGCGGCGCTGGGTCAAATCGCCAGGCCGCCTCGAGAAGGTCGAGCCACGAGAAGCCGGCGCCCGGTTTATGCTGTGTGACGATCACCGACACATTCGACTGCTGCAGCACCGCCAATGCCTCATCAAAGCTCCGCGCCGTTTCAACGTGCCATCCCGTGGGGCGCATCGCGCCAAGAAACTCGGCTTGTTCCTTGGGGTCACATAGAGCTAGCAGAATAGAGACGCGCTCGCGGCCAGACAGATGAGTCATATAAAGGTAGGACGCGCATCCATCGCAGTTCGTCGATACCTCGCGTCGAAACGGTAGACCAGGCGTCAGATTGCCTTTGGAAGCGAATGCCGCCGTCCGACAAGACGCCGGAACCACGATTGCCGCTCATCGTCATGCCGCTCGTGCTCGACGATGTCGCTCTCCCAGGCAACTCCGCAGGTGTGTAGAAAAGCTCGATCGAACGTGCGGATCAAGTGTTCGGTCTCTTCCTGGATCTCACGAACCAGCGGCGGCAGAGCCTCAACTTCGGTCCTGCTCGGAATTGCGCCCGCCCGAAATCGCCGTATCCATGTCATAGAATTTCCGTTCGCAAGACTGAAGTCATTCGAATACTAGCTCGCCGAAAGTTCGCCGTCAACGACGTCTCACCGGGGTTGACACTGGAGTCGGTGCTGACATTCTGAACCGGCATGTTCACGGGAATTCACCCTTGCTTATCTATAAGTGCACCAATCATTGCGATCATTGCTTCCTGCATTGCTCTTCCCAAACACGAGGTACGTTCACCCGCCAACAGTCCGCGACGCATTCCAGATTCCCTCGCGCGTCCAGCACAGCCGCAACGGGTTGGAAAATGTGGGATAGGCGTTTTCGCCTGTCCGTTCCTGGTGAAGTCCAAAGGCAGTCTGAATGCCCGCTCCACATCCTCCAAATCAATGGCTTGAGCGCCCACCTGAGGCAAGCTCTCTGTCTGTAATATGCCTTTCAGCGAGACTGGCAGCGTATGGGCTCCTAACCCAGGACCCAACGACTCGTGTCCGCTTTCGGACTTACGATCCCGGAATCGAACAATGACGCCGCCGGTAAACCTGCCAATCGTGTTTCCGGCAAGGCATTGCAATTGCTTCAATAGGAGTACCGTGCGAACCCTCTTGCAGGACCTTCGCCACGGTCTTCACACGTCGCTGCGGAGCCCGGGTTTCACACTCGTCGCGGTGCTGACACTGGCAATCGGAATCGCCGCTAATACCACGGTCTTCAGTTGGGTCGAAATGATGATGTTACGGCCCATCCCAGGCGCCACACGAGCCGCGGAGTTGGTCTCGTTCGAAGGAGTCGGGGCCGACAAAGGGCCGCTCACCACCTCGTATCCAGACTTCCAGGTTTACCGCGACCACCTCAAACTCGTCTCCGGCCTCGCTGCCGCCACGCCGGTTATTCTCAACATCGGCGATGAGGACCACGCCGAGCGCGTTTGGGGGGAAACCGTTTCGGGCAACTACTTCGCTGTGCTGGGGGTCCGCTCAATGATTGGACGTATGTTCTCTCAAGCCGAATATGGCGACACCCCGGGCGCCTATCCGGTCGTGGTGATCAGTCAAAGCCTGTGGAAGCGGCGATTCAACGCCGACCCCCGCGCTATAGGAACTACGCTGTTAGTGAATCAACAGCCGTTAACGATCATCGGTGTCGCCCCGCCGGATTTCCACGGCAGCATGCCCGGACTGTTCCTGGAGCTGTGGGCTCCCATCACAATGGAATCCCAAATGAGGATCATTCCTAAAGAGGCGCTGAACGACCGCAATGCTCGAATGTTCACCGCCATAGCCCGCCTCGGCCCCGGAGTCAGCATCGAAAAAGCAACGGCGGAATGCTCCTCCGTCGCGCACCGACTTGCCGAAACCTACCCCCGCACGAATGGCGGCACCGACGCTACACTGTTGCCCGTTCGAAGAAGTCATTTCGGCGGCCAACGCATGATGGAAGGCCCGCTGCGCATTCTCATGGCGGCTTGCGGCCTGCTGTTTTTGGTTGTTTGCGCCAATGTCGCGAACCTGCTGCTCGCCCGCGCTACGTCGCGCCGCAAGGAATTCAGCCTGCGCCTCGCCATGGGATCGGGCCGTTTCCGCTTGCTGAGAGCGCAACTCGCGGAAAGCCTGGTCCTCGCCGCAATGGGTGTAACGGTCGGCGTTCCGCTCGCGATGTGGATGACCAAATCCCTGGAGTTAATGATGCCGCGCGGTGCTAACGTGCCGTTTCTGGCCGAGTTGCCGCTGAATGCCGACATCCTGCTCTTCAATGCCGCATTGTGCGCCGGCGCGTGCCTACTCTCGGGAATCGCGCCCGCTCTTCAGGGCGCTCGCACAAGTTTGAACGAAGTGTTGAAAGAAGGCGGCCGCAGCGGCATTGGCGGAGCCCGTTCTCAACGATTGCGTAACGCCCTGGTCGCGGCCGAGGTTGCCTTGGCGCTGGTGACCATCATTGGGGCAGGCCTGTTTGCGAAAAGCTTCCAAATGGCCCGCCGGATCGACCCCGGCTTCGACCCCAGGAACGTTCTCATTGCGCATATCGACCTGTCCGCGGCAGGCTACGGCCCCACCGAGCGTCGCCTGCTTTGCGATCGCCTGCGCGACCAAATGGCCTCACAGCCGGGGATTGTCGGTGCGACATGGGCCGAGGTCATCCCGCTGTGGTTCACGGGGAACCCGGTGGAAGGCATACAAATCGACGGCTACGTGCCGGCCCTGAGCGAGAGCATGAAGATCAGTCGAAACATGATTGGGCCCGGATACTTCGACCTGATGCGGATTCCGTTGCTCCAGGGGCGCGAATTCACTGCCCACGACACGGAGAACACCCAACATGTAATGATCGTCAACCAGACATTCACGGCACGCTACTTCTCGGGACGCGAGGCTCTTGGCCGTCGCGTGCAAACGATGGGCGAGTGGTACACCATCGTCGGCGTGGCCCGAGACAGCAAATACGAAAAGCCGACCGAGGACCCGCGGCCATACTTCTACGTTCCGCTCCGCCAGGCCTACGGCGGATTGATGCCGGTCCTTCATCTACGGACCGCGGGCAATCCGGAGCGGGTCGAACCGCTGCTGCGTCACCAACTCGTCGCGCTCGACCCCAATGTTCGCGTCTTCGACGCGATGCCGATGAGCGAGGCTATCACAGCAGGCATCTTCGGCCAGAGGGTCGCGGCGAATCTCCTGTCGGTGTTGGGCTTTGGAGCGCTGCTGCTGGCGGCAACGGGTCTATATAGCGTGATGGCGTATTCGGTAGCGCAACGGACGCAGGAAATCGGTGTACGAATCGCGCTCGGGGCCAGCGCGCGAGATGTGTCCGCGCTGATGATCCGCGAAGGCATGGTCGTCACGGCGATCGGAGTGGGCATCGGAATGGCGCTGGCGCTTCTGATGGCTCGAGGAGTTGCTAGCCTGCTCATCCACGTCAATCCTACCGACCCGATTATTTTCGGCAGCGCCACGCTGTTTCTCGCGGCGGTCGCGCTCGCGGCGAACTACCTGCCGGCCCGACGCGCGACACGTATCGATCCCAACGACGCCCTCCGTTGCGAGTAGTGTAGTTTTCCCGGAAGTGGGACCACGTTGTGGATGAAACCCGCGGCAACGCAGCTTCAGGTCAATCTACCTGGTTTTCTCAAAAACCGAGTCCGAGTGCCTGTGATGCAGGCTGGTCCAGAGCTACGGGCAGGCGGGTTAACAACCCGCCGCAGGCTAACAGCCTGCATCACTGGCCGGGGTGCGCAGGATGGAATCCCTTTCTCAGGGTGCGTTTGGACCCTACCCCAACTACAGCCCCATACGGTCGAGCTTGCGATACAAAGTCTTCCGCTCGATGCCCAGGATCTTGGCGGCGCGGCTCTTATTGCCGCCAGTCGCGGCCAGTACGCGACGGATCTGGTCAGCCTCCGTGTCGGCCAGTGTCTCGCTCGAGAACTCCCGAGGCTCGGTCAGCGAAATTGCCTCTTTGACGGCCTCGTCGCTGATGCGACCCTGAGGCGCCAGGATCACCAGCCGTTCCATGATGTGCTGGAGCTGACGCACATTGCCCGGCCAACTATAATTCTCGAGTGACACCAAGCCGGACTCAGTGAGGCGGGCGTGCTGGTTGTAGCGATCGTTGTAGCGCTTCAGGAAATAATGCGCCAGCGCCGGAACATCGCCGCGCCGCTCGCAGAGCGGAGGCAAATTGATCCGCACAACGTTCAGGCGGTACCAGAGGTCTTCGCGGAACTTACCCTCGTCCACCATCTTCTGAAGGTCGCGGTTTGTCGCTGCGATGACGCGCACATCGACCGTCTTGCTGCGGGCAGCTCCGAGTTGCCGGATCTCTTTCTGCTGCAGAAACCGCAACAATTTGAGCTGAAAATTGTGCTCGATATCGCCGATTTCGTCCAGGAACACCGTGCCACCATTGGCCGCTTCAAAGACGCCAATGCGGTCCCGGTCAGCGCCCGTATAGGCGCCCTTTAACGCGCCGAACAACTCGCTCTCGATCAGCGCCGGAGCCATGGATGCGCAATCCACCGGCACGAACGGCTGCGACGCGCGCGGCGAATTATTATGGATCATGCGCGCAATCATTTCCTTGCCGGTGCCGGTCTCCCCCTGAATCAGAACCGCGGCGCCGGTCGGCGCGACCAGGGAAATGGTCTTGTAAATCTCGATCATTCCCGGCGAAATGCCGATCATTTCGGTGTCAGGGAGGTCGTCGATTTCCTCTTCGTAATCGCCGGAGTCGCTGAACGACGCCTCGGCACGTTTCACCGTGTCGAGCATGAGTTGCAGCTCAAAAGGCTTCGCGATGTAATCGAACGCGCCGCCACGTGTCGCTGCCATGACAGTTTCCATGCTGCCGCGGCCAGTCATCAGGATCACAGCACAACCGGGATTCTGGCGGCGGGCTGTTTCGAGGACGTCCAAACCGGTTCGTTCGTCGAGGTAGATGTCGGAGATCACGATGGGATAGGCATCGGCCTGGAGGCGCGCCAGCGCTTCGCGGGTCGAGGATACCGCGTCGACCGCGTAGCCTTCCAATTCCAGGAAAGTACTCACGGTCGTTCGAACCGAACTGTCGTCTTCTACCAGTAGCAACCGAGACACGTTACTACTAGATTGACACACGCCGGCCCTCGGGTTCCGAAACCTGTTGCGGCAGCACCACCGTGAAACAGGAGCCTTTGCCGGGTGCGCTGGTGACTTCCATGCGGCCGCCATGATGGATCACGATCTGCTCGACGATCGACAGGCCGATGCCGGTCCCCATCTCGCCCGAGGCTTCGGCGCGCTTGGTGCGGTAGAAACGCTTGAAGATCTGCTTCAGCTCTTTGGCGTCCATCCCCATTCCCTGGTCCTTGACGGACAGGCGTAGCAAATCGCGCTCGGGATGGCTGGAGACACAAACCTCAGTGTCGGCCGGTGAGTATTTCACTGCGTTGGTCATCAAATTGTAGACGGCATATTCCATGAGTTCGCGATCGCCTACCAGCTCGCCTTCCAGAGGATTCTCAATCGTGAGGCGGATGTTTTTGCGCTCCGCCAAGGGACGCACGCGCGCGGCACAGGAATCCACCACTACTTCGACGGGGAAGGACTCCCGTTTTAGGTCCATCTGGCCGTCCGAGAGGCGCTCGACGTCAAGAAACGTCTGAATCATGCGGGCCAGGCGCTTCGACTCGGAGTTGATCATACCCGCGATCTGACGCCGCTTCTCGTCGTTCATGGTGTAGCGGCTGATTAATTCGCTCGATCCCTGGATGGCCGTAAGCGGGCTGCGCATTTCGTGGGTCACGAAGTGAATCGCCTGGCGATAGCGGGTGCGCTCGGTTTCGGACTTGCGGAGCTGCCGGCGGACGACGAAGCTCTGGTAGCTCGCCGCGGCGGCAACAGAGAGCCAGGCAGAGGCGAGAAGCGTCACGTACGGCAGAACCGTTCCTTGCCGGAAAATGGCATACGGCGTTGCATGGGTGCCGAAGAGGACGACAGCGCCGAGGAGATAGGCCGGCCAGCCTTCCAGAAACGCGAAAATGCACCCCGCCAATATGACCACCAGCGCACAAAGCATGATTTCCGTGAGGTGCGAGGCGTCGGTGAGGAAGTGCCCGCGCTCGATGGTCTGAAAGGCCTGCAGGTGCACCTCGACGCCGGAAAGCTGGATGCCGTCGGGCGGCGTGACACGGTCGCGCGTGAAGGAAAGCGACGTGATTCCCACAAAGACGACCTTGTCTTTCAGTTGCCGCGCAACTTCCGGCTTCGCGAGATCGCCGGCGGGAATCTGCACCGTGCCGCGGGAGTATTGAATTCGAAGCTGGCGTTGGCCGGGATCGGGAGCAGGAATCAAGGTGTTGCCGATTTGTAGATCGTCGGGGGATTCCTGAATGTAGGGAGCGCCTTTGGCGAAGCGGAACATCTCGAGAGCAATCGCCCAGTTGCGCTTACCGAAGCCGACTTGTTCCAAAGGTATTGCCCGCGTGACGCCGTCACGATGGCTCTGATCGGCGATGGCGTGACCCAAAGCAACACCCGAGTGCAGGAATATCGGGCGCGGATCTTCCCAACCGTCATGCGACATATCGGTGGCCAGCACGAGATTGGGGATTTGGCTGAGGGCGTGAGCGAGACGCTCGTCCTCCACGTTGTCCTGGCGGTCGTGAAGGATGATGTCGACAGCCACTGCTTTCGGCTTCGCAGCGGCGATACGCTCCAGCGCCTGCGCCAGGATGGTGCGCTCCTGGCGGATGCCTCCTTCCGCGAAGCTGGCGTCGTCGAGCGCCACGATGACGGCCTGCGAATGAATCGGCGTGGGCGGATTCAGCCGCAGCAGGAAATCGTAGAAGTAGTCATCGATCTGGGTACCGATCGCGGTCCAACCGGCAAAGAGGGCCAGGAGGTACGAGGCGGCCAGAACCCCGACGTACCCTAACGTCGTATTACCGGGCCAGAGCCTTTTCAACCTCATCGGGCTCCTTGGGAAGCGCGGCGCTGAGCACCCTGGCGCCATTTTCGGTGACGAGGACCACGTCTTCGATGCGAATGCCGATTCCTTCTTCCGGGATGTAGATGCCGGGCTCGAGTGTGATCACCATGCCGGCTTCGAGCGGCCCCGGGTAATTGACGTCGTGAACGTCAATGCCGACAGGATGGCCAAGGCCGTGGGTGAAATACTTACCCAGCTTCTCGCCGTGCAGGTCCTTGCCGTGCGAATCGATGTAATCGCGGGCAATCTTATTCAGCGTGTTCCCTTCGCCGCTCATGCGCGCTCCCGGTTTCGTCGCGGCCAGCGCGGCCTTTTGAGCACCGAGGACAATCTCGTAGAGTTCCCGCTCGCGGGCGCTGAACCTACCGCCAACGGGTACGGTACGCGTGATGTCGCTCGCGTAGTAATTGCACTCCGCGGCGGCGTCCATAACTACGACCTCACCACGGTCCATGCGGCGGCGGTTAGAAGAATAATGGAGGACGGTGCTGTTTGGGCCGGAGCCGACGATCGGCGAATAAGCATAACGTTCGCAGCCCGCTTCGAAAATGGCGTCCGTAAAAGTGGCCGAGAGCTGGTACTCGTAGAGGCCGGCAGCCAGGCGTTTCCATGTCGCGCGATGGCCTTCGATGGACACGTCGGTGGCGTGCTGGATGGCGGCGATTTCCGCCGGCGATTTCTTGACCCGCAGCTTGGCAATCAGCGGCTGCGCGTCGGAGGTCTCACGCAAGGAAAGAAAAGCGTTCAGCTTCTCGGCGCCGGGCTGGCGCGGAAGCGTGTATACCTTTTCGCTGGTTTCCATGGCGTGGGTGAGCTGCGATTCAAGCTTCTCGATGGACATCACCTGGTCGAAGCCGGTGACCGCCTTCACGTCGCTGTCCTCGGCGGATGGGTGCTTTCCGGTGAAGGTCTCCATACGCACGTCATGATGCGGAAGGAAGAGGATATCTTGGTCTCTGGTGAGCAGCAGAACGGCGTTGGGCTGCGTCCAGCCGGTCAGGTAGTAGAAATTCGATTCCTGGACGAAACCAAAGACCTCGTCCTGACCCACGGTGCGGCCGAACAGGACCATGGTCCCGTCGAGCGAGTTACGCAGCTTGGCTCGCCGCTCGCGATATTCGTCTTGTGGAATGGTCTGGGCCTGGAAAAGAGGAGCGCCTAAAGCGCAGAGCAGGCCGGCGAAAATGATACCCCGCATCAACTTGAGTATACTGGCACTCGCGAAGCGAGGGCATTGCGGCGGCGATATCCTCGGCGATCATGCGGCGCTTGCTTTTCTCAATGAAGAAGCTCGGCCCGGCTCGCAGGTAGGACGGCAGCACGCGCAATGCCGCGGAAATAATGGGCTGGCCGCGCTGCTTATAGGTCGAGGCGGCTGGGATTATTGTTGAGGGCCTTAATTGCGGCGTCGCCCATCAGCATCAGGACCTTGGCGTTTTTGGAATAGGGCCAGCTCCTTTTCGAGAAGGCGCGAGCAACCAGCGCGTCCGTTTCTACCGCATTCACGGCGCTGGTGAGATAGACTCCGCGCTTCAGGAGATCCTTCACCGATGAGACGGGAGCGCCGGCGTTATTGAAAGCCCGGATCGTGGTATCAAAGTCCGTGGGCTTTTCGATTGCATCGTCCGAGACCATGATCATGCTTCGTATCCTGGCAGGAGAAGGGCGTGCATTCAACGCACCGCCTAACTCGCATTGCTGCCTCCTACGGTTTTGCTTTGGGGCGAGGCGCTGAGAAATAAGGATCCGGCTCGGGGATGGCGGCGCCATCCTTGCGCGGGGAGCTGGCGCCATAGTTGACGCGTGCCCCGGAATCGTGAAGGACCGCCTGGCCGCCGCCCATCCAGCCGGAGAAATCGCCCACCACGGTAAGGTCGTGGCCGCGCTTCGTCAGCTCCTCACGGACCATCTCAGGCACGCGGTTCTCTATGTAAACATTGCAGCCGCCGAGGTACAGTCTCGTGAAGCGGGGCGCTTCCAGTGCAGCCTGGATATTCATGCCGTAGTCGACCACGTTCGAAACAAACTGCATCTGCGCCTGAGGCTGGTTACTGCCCCGCATGATGCCGAAGCCGATGTGCTCGCTTCCCTTCTCCATGAACGCCGGGATGATAGTGTGGTACGGACGCTTGCGAGGCGCCAGGGCGTTAGGATTCGAGGGATCGGTCACGAAGCCGCCGGCGCGGTCGTGCAGAATGAAGCCCATGCCTTCAACGGCAATTCCCGAGCCCCAGATGTCGGAGATGCTCTGGATCCAGGAGGCGATGTTGCCGTCCTTGTCGACCACGCTGAAGTAGGTGGTGTTGCCGTGAGCGGGCGGCGTGCCGGGCTGCGCGTCACAATTCGCCTTCTGCATGTCGATCAGCTTGGCACGCTCTTTGGCGTATTCCTTGGACAGAAGCCCTTCTACCGGTATGGTCGCGAAGCGGGGGTCGCCGACGTAGCGCCGGGTGTCCTGGGTGGCGAGTTTCTGCGCCTCGATTTTCACATGGAGGGCGTCGGCGCTGTTGGGTCCGTAGTCGGAGATTGGAAAGTTCTCGACGATGTTTAGCATCGTAAGGGCTCCGATGCCCTGGCCGTTTGGCGGTAGCTCGGAGACCTTCCAGCCGCGATAGCTGGTGCTGATCGGCTCGACCCATTCAGGTTCGTATTCGCGGAGGTCGTCAGCCGTCATCGTGCCGCCGAGGCGCTGCGAGGTCTTAAGGATCGTCTCGCCGATGGGGCCACTATAGAATGCCGCCGCGCCCAGTTGCGCGATGAGTCGGTAGGCATGCGCCAATTCCGGATTTCGGAACACCTGGCCCACTTGCGGGACCTTGCCACCGGGAAAGTAAATGCGGCGCGCGTCCTCATCGAGCTGGGAGCTGGAGTGCTCCCAATCCCACTGGATGAGTTCAGTGACGGGGAAGCCGTTCTCGGCGTAGTAAATCGCGGGAGCAAACAGGTCGCGCCACGGAAGGCGTCCGTAGCGCTTGTGGAGCGCGTCCCAGCCGCGGACGCATCCCGGGACCGACACCGCGTGGATGCTGTGGCCCGGTATCTCCGCGTAGCCCTTTTTCTTCAGGAAATCAATGGTCAGGCCCTTGGGCGTCCAACCGCTGGCGTTGATGCCGTCGAGCTTTCCGGTTTTCGCGTCCCAGATGAGGGCGAAGAGATCGCCGCCGATGCCGTTCATCATCGGCTCGACCAGGCCCAGGACGGCGTTTGTAGCAATGGCAGCGTCAACTGCGGAGCCGCCCCGCGCCAGCACTTGTGCCCCGGCTTGCGACGCGAGGGTCTGGGCGGTGGCGACAATGCCCCGCTGCGTGATGGTCATGGAGCGGGCTTGAGAACGATCCTGCGCCGAGGCTGAGCAGATGAGGGCTGCGAGGATGGAAACGAGCAAGCGCACCGGCACCCTCCAGAATACTACTCGGGGTGAAGAGAAATCGTTTAAGGATCTGAAGGCCAATGATTCGACTGTTTAATGCAGGATGGCATCCAAGGCGGGCTAACAACCCGGCAGGCTAACAGCCTGCATTACAGGACTCATCCAACTCGGCCGTTCCCGAAAACTAAGCTGTGCTGGACTGAACTCCGGCCTTTCGAACCTCTGAATGGGCTCCCGATTGCTATGCTCAGACTATGGATGGTCAACCCCAGTTGGTGACAGTTTACCGGTCGCTCGATGCCAGCGCGCGAGAAGACTGCGAAACGTTCTCCGACCTTTTGTCGACGGAAGGGCTCTCGCCCGTCATTTTGGACGATAACGCACCCGGCGTGCCTGAGGGCGCGTTCGAGATTCGCGTGCCTGCGGACCAGGCGGAAAGGGCTGAGAGAATCATTGCCGACAATCCGCTGGCGGACGAAGTGGAAGAGGTAAATCCTTCCTCCGACCTGGACCTCTCGGAACCGGTGTTTCATTCCGAGGGCAGCACCACCGCCGAATTTGAAGCCACGGAGATCCAGAACATACTGGAGAGCAACGGGATCGCTGCCGTCATGATGGGAAATTCCGTGCTTCCCAATCTTCCGTTCGAGGTGCGCGTGGCAAAGGAAAACCTGGCGCGTGCGTTGGAGATTATTGAGGAGTTTCGGAGGACCGGGCCGGAGGCCGCGGAGTCTGCTGAGGCTGAATCCGAGCAGACTCCGGGCTAAATCGAATTAATCGCCCTGTGGCGGCTGGCGACGGGCCAGGGTTTCCTTGGCCTTGTCCATGAGGGCCTTGGATTGGGGGAGTGAAGCAATGGCCCGGCGAAGCTCAGGATCGTTGTCGAGCGCCAGGCGGTCCGCGTCGTCCTTGCTGAACGCGGTTATGAAGATCTCTTCGCGGAGGTGCTCCGTAATCCATTCCTGATCGCGCGCCCAGTCCGCAGCTTCCGCATGAACGCCGCGGTTGGATGCAAAGGTCTTGAACTGGTCCATTACCTCGGGCGTCGGCTTCCAATCCTTGCTGCCGGGCGCCGTGTTGGCGCCAAGGTAGTCGGCAGAATAGAAGAAGAAGGACAGCGAGCCAAGGAGCTGAGATTCAAGCGGGGTCAACTTGGGGTATTCGTACTTCTCGTCAGGGGTGATCCCGTCGCCGCCGTACACAGTGCGGCCGCTATCGGTCTTGCGCATGTCCTGCTCGTTATTCTTGTCGGTGCGGTTGTAGTAGTAGTCGATAAACGAGCGGTTCGAGTAATCGCGCTGGATAAGGCGTCCGCTGGGCGTGTAGTACTTGGCGATGGTCAACAGCAGCGCGCTGTTACCGGACAGCGGGTATGGCGCTTGAACCAGCCCCTTGCCGAAGGTGTTCTCGCCGAGAATCCAGGCGCGATCGTGATCCTGCAGCGCTCCGGAAAGAATTTCCGAAGCTGAGGCGGAATTGCGGTCGACCAGGACGACGATAGGATACTGCGGACCATGCTCGCCGCGGCGAGCAACAAATTTTTGCTCGTCGGACGCGCGGCCATGGTGGGTCACAATGACCTGGCCCTTGTGCAGGAAGCGATCGGCCACGTTCACGGCTTCCTGAAGGATGCCGCCTGGGTTCCCGCGCAAGTCGATGATAAGGCCTTCCATCTTGTTCTCGCCAAGCCGCGTCAGGTGCTGCTCCACTTCCTTGCTGGTATTCTCGTTGAAAGAGTCGATCTTGATATAACCGATTCCCGGCTGCAGCCAGAACGAGGTCTTGACGCTGTCGCGAGGCACTTCATCGCGCGTAACCGTAAAGAACAGCGGCTTCTCGACGGCCGGCCGGCGAACTTCGATGGTCGCCTTGGTGCCGCGCGGCCCTTTGAGCAGGCCGGAAACCTCGGAAACGTCCGCTTTACTGGTGTCGTGGTCGTTCACCGACACAATCATGTCACCGGGATGCAAGCCTGCACGGTAAGCCGGCGAGCCCTTAAAGGGATAGCTGACCATCACCTTGCCTTGCGGCGCCCAGATGTACATGCCAACGCCGTAATAATGCCCCACCTGGTCTTCTCGGAGGGCCTGGAAAGCCTTGGGATCGAAGAAATTGGAGTGCGGATCGAGGGTCCGCAGCATGCCCGGAATTGCGCCGTGATACAGCGTCTGGTCGGCGTCTACCTTGTCCGCGAAGTTTTGCTCCACGGTTCGATAGACCTCTGTGAACTTTTTGAGATTGGCCTGGATGTCGGGATCGACAGCCTGGGCGGAGATGGAGAAAGAAACGGCGAAAGCCAGGGATACCGCAAGAGCCGGAAGACGGCGCCGGAAGAGCATTATGGGGAAAACCTCTTGGTCTCTTTATATTAACAGGCTTTTAGGAAACACACACTACACAAGCAATGACGCGGTCACTCCCACCAACGTTGCATCGGCGGAACCTCATTTTCCTGGGTCGTTGCGGTACCGTAAGAGGTTGGCAACCGAGCAAATCAAGAAGATTCGCGCGGAGGCGGAGCGCCTTCGGGACGAGCTGCGCCGCCACGAACACTTATATTACGTCCTTGACGCCCCGGAGATCACGGACGCCGAATACGACGCGCTGATTCGCCGTCTGCGGGAGATCGAAACCGAGCACCCCGACTTGCTGACACCCGATTCGCCGACGCAGCGGGTTGGCGGCAAGCCTCGCGAGGGCTTTGTAAAGGCGGCACATAGCTCTCCCATGCTGAGCCTCGACAATGCCCTGAACGAGGAGGAGTTGCGGGAATTCGACCGCCGCGTCCGGGATCTGCTCAAGGGCGCTCGATATGAATACGTCGCGGAGTTGAAGATGGACGGCTTGTCGATGGCCGTACGATATCACGATGGTTTTTTCGGGCAGGCGATCACGCGGGGTGACGGCACAGTAGGCGAAGATGTGACAGAAAATGCGCGGACCATTCGTTCCCTGCCGTTGCGTGTTAAGGGGCCGCTGCCGGCTTTCGAAGCCCGCGGCGAGGTAATCCTGAACCGGCGCGCTTTCGAGCGGCTCAATGAGGAGCGGGCCGCCGACAATTTGCCGCTGTTCGCCAATCCTCGAAACGCCGCGGCCGGTGCGGTTCGTAATCTGGAGCCCAGCGTCACGGCGTCACGCCGGCTCGATTTCTACGCCTATTTCCTGCTGGGGGATGGCGCGCCACATTATCCGAGCCATTGGCAATCGCTGGATGTGCTCGTCGAGATGGGTTTCAAGGTGAATCCGGCTCGGGCGCGATGCCCGGATATCGAGGCTTTGCTGGCGTTCTGCAAGCAGTGGGAAGAAAAACGAGACTCGCTGCCGTATGAGATTGACGGAGTGGTGGCGAAGGTCGACTCCATCGCGCAGCAGCAGGCTCTCGGCTGGACCGCGAAGGCTCCTCGCTGGGCGATCGCTTTCAAGTTTCCCGCGCGCCAGGAGCAGACCGTGGTCGAGAACATCGTGGCTTATGTCGGACGCACGGGAGCGCTGACGCCTGTGGCGCAGCTGAAGCCGGTCGTCGTAAGCGGGGTCACGGTTTCGAGGGCGACGCTGCATAATGAGGACGAGATCGAACGGCTGGGCGTCCAGATTGGCGATACGGTGCTGATCGAGCGCAGCGGCGACGTGATTCCCAAGGTGGTCCGGGTCGTTAAGGAAGGCGAGCACCGCAAGCCGTTTGCGATGCCCAAGCATTGCCCGGTGTGCGGTGGCGACGTGGTGCGCGAGCCGGGCGAGGCGGCGAGCCGTTGCATAAACACGAATTGTCCGGCGCGGCTGAAGGAGTCGGTCCGGCATTTCGCGGCTCGCGGGGTGATGGATATTGATGGCATGGGTGACGTACTCGTCGACCAGCTCGTGGATCGCAGCTTGGTAAAGAACGTGGCCGACGTTTACGATCTCCGTCTCGAGCAGCTCTTAGAGTTGGAGCGGATGGGCAAGAAGTCCGCCGAGAAGATTCTGGCCAACATCGCGGCATCGAAGTCCAAGTCATTGGCTCGAGTTCTGAATGGCCTCGGGATTCCGTTCGTCGGAGAGCGGACGGCGCAGATCCTGGCGGATACATTCGGCAGTCTCGATGAAGTTGCGAATTCTGACGAAGATCGTCTGCAAGAGGCGGAAGAGGTCGGCCCCAAAGTGGCGCACAGCATCCGCAAATTTTTCCAGGAACCGCACAATCGGGAGTTGGTCGAGCGATTGCGTGCGGCGGGTCTGCAGTTCACGCATGAAGTGCGCCGGAAAGCCGCCGCCGGCAAAGTGGCTGGGCAGACATTCGTAATCACCGGGACCTTGCCGAATCTGAAACGCGAAGAAGCGAAGGAGAAGATTGAAGCCGCCGGAGGCAAGGTGAGCGGTTCGGTGAGCAAGAAAACGAACTACGTCTTAGCTGGGGAAGAGGCCGGATCGAAGCTCGACAAAGCGAAGGAGTTGGGTGTGCAGGTGATTAGCGAAGCCGAACTGCTGGATCTTCTGAAGTGAAGGGCTTTCTCGCGACGATTTACGCCTGGGGGCCCCTCGGCGTGCTAGTTATTTCAATTTTCGATTCGGCCGGCATACCCATGGTGAGCGGTGTGGATGCGCTGATCGTGCTGGTAGCGATCAAGAATCCGGCGGGCGCAAACAGTGCCGCGGCGATGGCCATTCTGGGATCGCTCGCAGGAAGCCTTACCTTGTTCTTTGTGGCGCGAAAAGGTGGAGAAGCTTATCTCGAGCGGTATACAAAGACGCCCCAAGGCGTACGACTCAAACGTTGGTTCCAGGAATACGGGCTGCTGACTGTCTTCGTGCCGGCGCTCATTCCTATCCCGATGCCGCTGAAACTGTTCGTGATCGCATCGGGAGCGCTGGGCGTACATCCTGCGATTTTCACCCTGGTGCTGGCGCTGGCGCGCATCCCGCGTTATTTCGGTTTCGCGTATTTGGGGAAGCGCCTGGGTAACCAGACGCTTCCGTTCCTGACTCACCATATCTGGCAATTAGTAGCAATCAGCGTCGCGTTGTTTGCCCTTCTGTATCTCGCGATCAAGTTCCTCGACCCCGGCCGCAAACTACGCAAGGTTGTCAGCGAGACAGAATGAAATTCACCTCGATCGGTGCGATTACTTCGACCGGTTCGTTGCTTAAAAGCGTGGGCTTGTAGATCCATTGGCGGACCGCGTCGAGCGCCGCTTGCGTGAGCATCGGATGGCCGGAGACGACCTGCAGATTCTGGATGGTGCCGTCTTTGCCGATGATTCCCACCAGGCGTACGGTCCCCCAGATCCGGGCCTGAAGCGCGAGACGAGGATACACCGGCATAACCTTACGAATCAGCTTGGCTTCCTGCACGCCTTTGCTGACTGAAATTGGAGCCGTGGGCCGGGTCTCGCGCTTCGTTTCAGTGGGTGGCGGCGGAACCGGCTTCACTAAAGGCTTGAATTGATCGAGCAACTGCGTGACGAAGGAGTTATTCGAATCGCCGAAACTCCCCGGCACGCTTGGCCCGCTCTGCTCGAGTAGGACAGGCGATGCATTCGCTGTTGGGATCGGTTGCCTCTCGGGATGCGACGGCGGACGGAACACCGTGACGGAGGACGCGTGCCCCTGCTGGGAAGCTCTCGGCAGCAATTCTTGCGGAGGGGGCGCCGGAGAATGCGGCGCGGGCGGCGCCATCAGATGTTCCGTCCATCTCGTCAAACCCGTGAGCTGATCGGTGTAAATGAGCGGCATTACTCCGATAAGCAGAATCAATGCCGTTTGCGCCGAGACGGAAACAGCCAGCGTCCACGGCTTATTCGTGGTTTGTTCCGCGAGAATGGATTGCTCGAACATGCACCCGAGTAGACACCACTGTTTTGCGATTGGTTCCCATGAAGACTCTCTCGGGTCCACCAAAGCGGATCACAACGAGGTTGGCAGTGGCGCTTTCGCGTGCGCCCCTTTACAGCCGCTCGGCGCCGAGACCGATCTGCAACAAACCCGAAATGAAGCTGTAATTTTCCGTTGCTAGCTTGTACCTAGCTCGCTCGTTCAGAAACCCTATGAATAAACCCTTTCGTGTTCTAACTGTGTTCACGCTGTTGTGCAGCGCAACAGCGTTTGCTCAAACGGCCGGCGGCGTCAGCGGACTGACCGGCGTTGTGGTGGATGCCACAGGCGCGGTGATTCCGAATGCCGAAGTACTGGTAGACAATGCGCGGCTTGGAATTCACCGCAAAATCCTAACGACGGCCGGCGGCATATTCAACGCACCGGCATTGGTTCCCAGTTCAGGCTATGAAGTCACCGTAAACGCGCCGGGTTTTGCTTCCTACCGGAGCGGCGATATTACGATCCTGGTGGGCCAGGATGTCAATATCACAGCGTCGCTGCAGGTTGCCAGTTCTTCGAGCAAGATTGAGGTCTCGGAGACGGCGCCAGTGGTTGAGGTTAAAACCGAGGTATCCCAAAACGTCACTACGCACCAGATCGACAACTTACCGATCAACGGCCGCCGCGTCGATTCGTTTGCGCTGCTTACTCCCGGTGTTGTGCCCGACGGCACGTTCGGTTTGCTGAGTTTCCGGGGCATTCCCGGCGGCAACAACTTCATGGTGGACGGCAATGACGTAACTGAGACTTTTTACAACGAGAACTCCGGCCGCACCCGAATCCCCACCAACATTTCGCAGGATGCCGTCCAGGAGTTTCAAGTGCTCTCCGACGCCTATTCGGCCGAGTATGGAAGAGCGCTCGGCGGAGTGGTTAATACCGTAACTCGAAGTGGCACCAACGCCTATCACGGGACCGGCTACTGGTTCTTCCGCAACCGCACCTTGGACGCGCGCGATCCCTTCGCGACATTCAATCCGCCCGAAGCCCGGCACCAGTTCGGTGGAACGATCTCCGGCCCGATTATCAAAGATAAAGTGTTCTTCCTGCTAAATACCGAAGAACAACTGCGCGATTTTCCGCTCGTCTCCAGCATCATCAATCCCGCCGCAATTAATGGCACGACGCGGACATGGATCGGCTGTGGCGTAGCGGGCGGCGGGCTGCCTGCGGCTTCGGCGGCGCAATGTTCTGCTATCAACAACATCCTCAACCGCTTCTTCACGACTCTTCCGCGCACCGCGGATCAGCAGACCGGTTTCGGCAAGGTTGACTGGCGTCCGAACGAACGCAACACCTTTAGCCTGAGCTTCAACTACCAACACTTCAATTCGCCCGATGGCATTCAGACGGGCGCCGTGGTAACCAGCGGGGGTGCGCTGAACAGCAACGGCATTGACGATGTGCAAGGCCGCGAAGCGCGCGCGGATTGGACCTATGTCCCGACCAACACGATCGTGAACGAAGCCCGCTTCGGCTGGTTCAAGGACCGCCAGGCCGACTTCATAGATCCCAAGCTCCTCGATCCAACCTACGGAGCGCTGAGTGTTTCGGTGAACGGCGTGGCGATCGGCTCAGGAAACTACCTACCTCGGATCCAGCCGAGCGAGAGCCGCTTCGAGTACGACGACAACCTTTCATGGACCGCCGGCAAGCACAATTTCAAGTTCGGCATTCAGTATCTCAATACCGAGGATTACACCAACCAGTTGCTGAGCGGCAACGGCAGCTACAGCTTCCCGAATGCAAACGCTTTCGCACTCGATTATTCCGCGAACACGGCCGCCACGAAGGACTACACTTCGTTTACGCAGGCGTTCGGCAACCGTGCCGTGGATGCGCAATGGAATGAATTCGACTTCTACGCTCAGGATCAGTACAAGATCACGCCAAAGCTGACACTCTACTATGGCCTGCGCTACGAACACACCTTCATGCCGAAACCGCCGCTCACGAACCAGGATTATCCGCAGACAGGTCGCATTCCCAGTTATGGCCGTGCGTTCGCCCCGCGGCTGGGCTTCGCGTGGAGCATGAACGATAAGACGGTGATCCGGTCGGGTTACGGAATCTACTACGCACGCTATCCCGGAGCGATGATTAACTCACTGTTCACGACAAACAACCTCTACCAGCAGACCCTGGCGCTGCAAACTTCCCAGGCATCGCAACTAGCTGTGGCGCCGGTTTTTCCGGCTCTCCTGCCTTCGCCGGCCGGAACTCCCGGAGCGGCAACGGTCGGCTTTGCGACAAACGGCTTGCGGACGCCTTACACCGAGCAAGCAGATTTCGCCATTCAACGGCAATTGGACCGCAACACCTCGATCACGGTGAGCTATCTCTGGAGCCGCGGGGCGGAGTTACTCACGGTTCGCGATCTGAACCTGCCCGTCGTGCCGACTCACTCAATCACATACAACCTGTTGAATTCCAGCGGCACGCAGATCGGGACGTTCACGACGCCCGTCTACCTGGTCAGCGACAAGTTCGACCCACGCTATTCGCGCATCATCGGCGTCGACAATGGCGGCAACAGCTATTACAACGGCCTGGCGGTGCAGGTGCAGCGCATGTTCTCGCACGGTTTCCAGGGCACGCTGGCCTACACCTGGTCTCACGCGATTGATGACAACAGGGGAGCGGCGGGCAGCAACCTGTTCCTCGGCAACAATGCTCCCGGCAGCCTATTTAACGGCGATTACAACAACAACCGTGGCGACTCCTCGCTCGATGTGCGGCAGCGGCTGGTGATCGACTGGATTTACATGCCCACAGTTACGCAGCGCACCGATGCGGTGTCGCGTCTCCTAGTGAATAACTGGCAACTCTCGACGATTACGACAATCTCGACGGGCGAGCCGCTCACTGAGTCCCTCAGTGTCACCAGCAACCTGACTGCGGCGCAGATCGCATCTTTGGGGCTTCCGTCCGGCCTTGCTTTCAACGGCACGCTGAACGGGTTCGGTGGATCGAGCCAGGTTCCCTTCCTCGGCGTGAACACTCTACGGCTTCCCAATACCTACCGCGTGGATGCCCGCATCTCGAAGATCCTGCCGATCACGGAGCGGTTCAGAACCACGCTTAATTTCGAGGTTTTCAACCTGACCAACACTATTACGTTCACGGGCCTCACATCACGCGGCTATACGGCTAGCGGCTTGAACATCAGCCCATCGCCGGGACTCGGAACGCCGACGTCATCATCGGGATTTCCGGACGGCACGAACGCGCGGCGCGCACAGGTGAGCATTCGGCTGGAGTTCTGATCTAAGACATAAAGTGGAAGGGTGGAGCAGACGGTTGCGCCCGTGCCGCCAAGCCGCCTCACTGCAACCCAAAGATGGCGCAGGCGGTTTCGCCTGTGCCCATCCCTTCCACGATGTCAGAATATTCACGAGGCGTGAAGGCAAATCATTCCGCCTTGGGGACGCAGGAATGCTCGCTCGCTTCGGTCTTAAGTTCGGGCGTCGCCTTGAACGACGACTTGAATTTTCCGGAACCTGGGAACTTAATATCAAGCACCGGATGCAATTCCAGGCAATTCGTGGCGACACCGGTCTGCCCATGGTAGAAATCGAAAAGCCCCACTCCCGTTACCGTAACCTCCGGCTTAGGGTCGTCAACCACCGCGAACTTCGCGGACGGCGGGTTTTCGGGAAATGCCCCGAGAAATTCCTGGCGAGCCTTGACAATCGCCGTGCTCTGCGTCGAATTGCATGCGCCGCTGCAGTTCGGATCCGGAATCTCCACGATCATGGTTTCCTTGGTCTGCGGATCCTGGATCACAATGTGGAAGTCCTGATCGCCCGTGGCGCCGCTTTCGATTTTGTAACCGAAGAGCGTGGCAGTCACCGAATATTTCTGCTTTTCGGGGCCACTGAATCGCTGCTCGTCGGACGAAGGCGCCGTGGTGGGAGCCGACATCGCGACCAGATCATGAACGCTAATCGTCTGAGCTGAGAGATTCACACCGGAGGCATCCGGATCACTCATAGTCTTCACTGGCCAGCGCTCGGTACCGCAATGCGTGCCGCACGAGACCGATACAGTTGGCGCGTTGACGTGACCGTGTGAGGCGCTTGCAGGTGGTAGCGCCATGTTAAGAGCTGCGATCGCCGTAGGCACCAGTCCGGCTGTCACACCGCCGGCTACGCGACCCGCGGACGACCGCTTAGACGTCGAAGTGGGGGCTGGCTTAGTCGGCATGCGTGTCTCCGCCTGGTTGCGACTTGTCGGACTCGGAGTTTGACGGATTGCTATTGCCCATGTGAATCCCCTTGGCCACCGCGTAGGTACTGCCGCTGATTCCCAGCAGCATGATCACGCTGTTGGGGATATCCGGAAGACTGGACGGCTTCGCGGCCACGATCATAAAGAGGCTGAAAGCAATAACAAACGTGAAGATGAGCAACTGAAAGCGCGACATGCTGGCGCCGCCATCTACTTCTTCGAGCAGCTCGCTCAAATCAATTTTGCCGGTAACCAGGTCAGCGAGTATGACCGCGCCGATAATGAACAGCACGATAAGCAACGCGTACCCGGCGGCCAGCGCCAACCTTTCAAAGCCAGTTGCGCCTGGAAGATACGCAATCCCGATCGCCAACGCAATCACGCCGAGCAATGCAACCACTAATCTCAGGTTCATGGAGTTTCTCCTATTCCGATTTCCGACTGGTTGCCATCAATGACCATGCTTTGCCCCCCAAATAAGCCACCTGGCTCGCGCCCAGCACGCCCAGGAGCAGCGGCGGCATATCCGGCATGGTTGTCACGGATGGATTGCGAATTACAAGGGCGAGATAGTACAGCGCGCTGATGAGTGTCGCGCCCAACAACTGAATGCGCCCTGGACTCAGCCCCGAGGTGCCGTCGCCGCGATCGCCACTGAGCAGGCCTGACATCCTCACCGAGCCACTTACGAGCCTATAAAGCACAATCGCGCAAAACCCGCCCACGAAAATGAGAAATTCCCAGCGCGCTAACGCGACAAGGCCTGTCATAGGGAGTTGGATTGAACGAGTATACAGACAAAAGGAGGGGAATTCAATATGAAGGTGGCGCAGGCGGCTTCGCCTGCGCCATGGTGGGGATGACGAACAAGGCGGACGGAAAAACCGCCCGCTCCTACTTAGAAGATAAACTTCATCGCTAACTGGATAATTCTCGGTGCGGTGAAGCCCGTCACTTGGCCGAAGGTACTGCTGGTGCTGTCCACAGTGGGATTGTTAAAGTTCCCGTGGTTCATGATATTGAAGAAATCAGCGCGGAAATCGAGCTTGAAGCGCTCGGTCATCGGGAACAGGCGGCTCACGGCCACGTCAAAATTGATCTGACCCGGGCCCATTATGCTCCCTCGTCCCACGTTCCCAAACGTCCCCGCGGCCTGCGCCGAAAACGCCAGCGGATTGAAGAACTCCTGAGCTGTCTGGTTAGCCGGGTAAACCTGGTTCGGCAGGACGACGTTCGGCCGATCTTTGATCTGGCCGCTAAGCGAGATGTCTTTCGTGCCGTCAGTTGGCGTCAGGGGCGATCCGGTAAAGAGGCCAATGATCGGCGAAACCTGCCAATCCGCCGTAATGCGTTTCGCAAAGCTGCTTCCTATCCCGGGGCTGCTGAAGACGGCACTGGTATTGAAGTTTTGGCGATGGTCGAACCCGCAAGAGCCCCGTTCCGCGGCCCGGTTCGTGGGATTCTGATACTGCGGTCCCGCCAACTCGCCAAGAAAGTCCACGTCGCTAATGCAGTGCGAGTAATTGTAATTGCTCAGCACGATGAAATGATGCGCGAAGCGGTGCTGGATCGAAACCAGCAATCCGTTGTAATGCGAGTTGCCGCCGTCGTCCGTCGTCTGGATATTCGAGTAATACTGCCCTAATGTCGGATTCATCAGATACAGCAGGCGGCGGTTGTTGGTAGCGGCTGAACTGCCGGCAATCGGAATGGAGTAGTCGATGTCGTAAGAACCGAGGATATGGGTCGTCTTGTTTCCAAGGTAGTTGGCCGCAAACAGCCAGTCCTTACCAATCTGACGCTGATAGCGCAGGTTCCACTGCATCATGTAGGTCGGGTTTACGTTCGACGGGATGTTGATGTAGGTGCCGCCGATCGGGAAAATAGCTGCGCCGGGGAAGGGGTTGCCGCCCGGATATCCCAGCCACGGATTCGAGAACGGCGCCGTGGGACTCGTGAGTGTTACCGACGAAGCATATGGCGGATTGGTGGTCCAACGCTCGGGATAGAACAGCTCAGTGGTTTCGTGCATCATGCCGAATGCCATGCTGATGGTCTGCTTGCCGTTGCCGCTCGGATCCCACACAACACCAATACGGGGCGAAAACAGCGCCCAATGGGACGCAGTGAACGCTTTCCCATTCTTATTCTGGGTGTCACCCGCGAACAGAAGACCGGCCGGCGCATTGGGGTAGACGGAGCTATGCACGTTCTGCTGGAAGAGGCCGAGATTGAACTGGTTCCCGCGGTCATACTTATCGAAGGCGGGCAGCGACGGCTCCCAACGCACACCCAGGTTCAGGGTCAGATGCTGCGTGGGGTGATAGGTATCCTGCGCATAGCCGGCAATGACGTTCTGGCGCAAATAATCGGAGAGCGCATTACCGTCGACAAACTGAGACATGCGCCCAATCATCAGGTCGGCAAGCGCGTCGCCGGTAGTGCCTCCGCTAAACGTAATCTGTCCGTTGCCCTGTTGCAGATTGTAGGAATTGAACTGGTCCTTGCGGTAATCGAATCCGAACGCGAATTGATGCTTGCCGTGGATCCAACTAAAGTCGTCCGCGGCCTGGTAGGTGTTGATGTCGAAGTACCCCTGGGCGCACGTTCCGCAACCAACGTTGAAGTAGCTGGTGATGGTGAGCTGGATGTAGTTCGGCGTGTTCTGGAACATGTTGATGCCGAGATCGTTGGGACCGAAGAGATTCGGAGCAGAACCGCGGTTGTCGCGCCGCCGGTCGAACGTGGCATGGAAGGAATTCAGCATGGTCGGCGAGAACGTGTAAGTGTGGCCGAGTGTCATCGTCTGCGAGCGTTCCTGCTGGCCAGGATTCGGACCTGTGGTCAGGGCGTTCTTTCCGTCGAAGAAGGACTGTGCGGTGTAATCGTAGATGAAGTACCGGCCATACAGCGTCTGCTTATCGCTCTTGATGTAGTCGACGCGGCCGATCCACTGATCGTCGGGGTTATTGGAGGGTTGTCCATAAAGGTAAAGCCCGCAAGGATCGGAAGAGACCGGGATGAAATTCTGGAGCAGTTTCATCGCTGAAGTGTCGAACAGATTCGACGGAATCATGTTGCCCGGAAACGGCGCGCCGTTGTTGAAGGGATTCTTCAGCGTCTTCGCCGCTGCCTGGCAACCGCCCGCGGAACGCGCACCGTCGAGCACGCTGAAGTCTCCCATAATGGATGCCGCGGTGGAAACGTGAGCTACCGTCGCAGCCGGATCGCTTCTCTGCCTTGTGCCCTGATAGCCGCCGAAAAAGAACAGCTTGTCCTTGATGATCCGGCCGCCCAAGGTTCCGCCAAACTGGCTGCGCTTCAGGCTATCGCGAACGAGCGTCCCTTCCTGGCGCGCATTGAGATCGCCGTTGCGAAGGAATTCGAACAAATCGCCATGAAAAGCGTTGCCGCCCGATTTTGTGACAATGTTGACCACGCCGCCGGGATGAAGGCCGTATTGCGCCGGCAGTGCGTTTGTTTGAACGTTGAATTCCTGCACAGCATCCGGGAACGGAATCGGCAGGCCGACGTTGCTGAAGGCGTCGTTGTTATCGCCGCCATCGAGCAGGAAGTTGAGGCCGTTCGCCTGCCCGCCCGCCACGGAAAACGCCTGCGAGCCGTTGGAACCCTGCATGTTCTTGCTGCCCGTCAGGTCATTCCCCGGAAGGTTCATGGTCGACGTACCGGCTGCCATCAACTTGATCAAATCCGCGGGGTTTCGGCCGTTGAGCGGCAGGTCGACGATGCGCTGCTCGTCGATGACCTGCGTGATGGCATTTTCCTTGGTCTCGACCATCTCAGCGTTCGCGTTTACCAGAACACTTTCGCTAACCGTGCCGATCTCCATCTTCACGGGAACGTCGATGTTGTGGGCGACTTCGAGCGTGATTCCTGTCTGCCGGTATGCCTTGAAACCTGGCGATGACACTTCGAGTACGTAGGATCCAACCGGCAGATCAGGGAAGGCATATCTTCCCGTCGCATTGCTGACCGTGGTGCGAACCTGATGTTTGTTAATCTCTGTGATCTTGATTTGAGCGCCGGGGATGGCCTGGCCGCTCGGATCGGTAACGTATCCATCGACTTCGGCAACGGCAACCGCCTGCGCCCTGACATACGGCGTCAAGACTAAGACTAGGGCGACTGCAAGAGCTGAGAGAACAACCTTCTTGCGAGCAACAAGGTCGGCAAAAAGCGACATGATAGACTTTCCCCCCGATTCCGGCATAGTAGCCGAGTGAAGCGAATGAAATCAAACCCACATTAGACCAGCCGCCAGGGTTCGTCAAACGAGGAAATCTAAAGGAACACTTCAGTGTTTCTGAACGATGCGAAACGGATCCGGAATTGTGTACCGGGGCGCGCTGGGGGCCGGCCGGTTTCTGAACGACCGGGCACGCTCGATTCGTCGCCGCCCGGCCATTGGATCGACCACGTCCCTCCGCGAAAATATGAAATTCGCGTTTATCGCAATCATATTTCAATCGATAAACTTCCCACAGCATTGCGCCGAGCCGCTCAGATCATGCCTTTAATTACGAAAGCTGCTCATTTACCGAAGTGGATGAAAACAAAGGTGGCGCAGGCGGTTTCGCCTGCGCGCTTCTGAGAGATCCAAAGGCTGGGACAGGCGTTTTCATCTCTCCTTGCTCGGTGAAGTCCAAAGGCAGGCTGAATGCCTGCTCCAGCCTTCCACACTCTGTGTTTCTCGATTGTGCGGCGGTTTTTAGACCGTCTGCACTACCTTTGTTTTCATTCACTTTGGCGCGCCGAAAACACCCCAGTCGCTTTTTTGAAAACCAAAACACGCACTCACTTCGTACAACCCTCCAGAGGCTGTAGCGAGATTTGTCATCGGCGGCTATAATTCATGGTGCCATCCGTACACTCGGGCAACGCATGTTTCCGCTCATCCTGGCTGGGCCAAAGGGCGACGGCGAGCTTCTGGCTCGCCTGCAGCAACGCGATCCACAAGCTCTGGCGGCTTTGTACGATCGCTATGGCAGCATGGTCTATCGCCTGATTTTGCGTATGGTTGGAGACACCGGCATTGCCGAAGACCTGGTCCAGGAGACATTCCTCCGCGTCTGGAGGAGAGCCGGCGCCTTTGACCCGGAACGCGGCGCGGCCGGTCCGTGGCTGCTGGCTTTGGCCCGCAACCGCGCCATCGACTATCTTCGCGTTCAGGGCCGCCACAGCAAGAACACGATGGAACTGGATGAAACTGAACACCCCGCCTTTTTTGTTGATTTCCCGGCCGATTCTCTCCAACTCGATCGAATCCGGCAGGTGAAGCGCGCGTTCGAGCAGCTTACTACAGAGCAGCGCGAAACTATTGAACTGGCTTACTTCGAAGGCCTGACCCAGTCGGAAATCGCGGAGCGGATGGGCCAGCCGCTGGGTACCGTGAAGACTTGGATGCGGCGCGCATTTCAGCAGATGCGGGGTGCATTGGGTTCTGGAGGCGCGACTTAAACATGAAGTGCGACGAACTACTGCCGAGTTACCTCTTGTACGCCACAGGAAAGATGCAAGAGCCGGAGCTCAGCGAACTGCGGGCGCACCTCGCCAGAGGATGTGAAGACTGCACCGCAGGGGTGCGAGCGGCTCGCGCGGTTGCGTATTCGATGGGCGCCGTTCTCGAGGGTCAGGATCCATCGCCACAGTTGCGGGCGCGTGTGCTGGCGATTCCGGACGCACCCCCTGAGCCGAGGTCACGGCCAGTGGTGACGCGAAAGCGCCCTTTCTGGCTTAATCCTATGCCCGTTTGGATGGGTTTGGCCCTCGCCTGCGCGTGCGTCGTCCTGGTGCTGATCCCTGCGTTCGTCTGGCGTCAGCAGTTATCAGACTCCCAAGCCGCACAATCTGAAATCGCCCGGACATTGACCCACGAGCAGAGTTCAACGGCTTCCCTGCGGCAACAAATTGCAAAGCTGGAGAGTACCGGTCCGAACGGCCAACCTCAGGGCGTTCCTATTTTCCCGTTGGAGTTGGCTCGCGGAGCGGGGAGTCCAAACGAGGTCCAGAATCTAACGCTTTTGCCGGGAGTACGTGCTGTTGTGCTGGCCCTTCCGATCGATCTGGTTCAGCAGGCTTCTGCTGCAGATCTGGTTAACTCTTCGAATCAGAACATTCTGACAGCATCGCCGCTTCTGACCGGCAATTCGGAGTCAGCCGGACTGACAATTCCGGCGGAGCGGCTTCCGGCGGGCCGCTACGCGGTTGTCTTGCGGGCCGGCGAGCGCACCATCGCGCGGCTGCCGTTCCGCGTGACTATCGCCAATCCCCCTGGAGCGTGAACGCCGCCCAGTAATACGGCGACGAGTGCAGCGAATCCCGCATCAGGCGGAGCTTTGCACGGCGTAACGCCTCGGCAGCGGGCACGCGGTCGCTCAGAAGCGCTTCATAAAAAGTGGACATCAGCTTCGCAGTGGCAGCATCTGCTACTCGCCACAGGCTCGCAATAACGCGGGGCGCGCCGGCATACATAAAGCCCCGCGAGAGCCCGAGGAGCCCCTCGCCGCGGAGTTCCTTCCCAAGCGCGGTCTGGCAGGCGCTAAGTACGACCAGGTCCGCTCCCAGCTTCAGATTTGAGACCTCATCGGCGCGCAGAAAACCTGTTTGCGGCTGCCCTTTGCGATCGACCAGGGAGAATACCAGGCCGGAGAGGTGGGGATCGCGGCTGTTCATCAACCCGTGGGTCGCGAAATGAATGATCCGGTAATCCGACAGTCTTGGATCGCGAACCGCAGTGAGGGCGGCGTTGAAATCGAGGGATTCCCAGCGCAGTTTTTCCGGCGCGAGGGCTGCAATCGCGGCGGCTTCGCGCCGGGTGGAAACAAGCCGGTCCAAATTTGTAAGTCCCACATCGCTTGCCGACCTTTCCAGTTCCACGTTGCGGTTGGCAACCGGAGTCCGTTGCCCGCCGGATTCGACACGAGGGTCGTTCCGGTTGAACACCGGGTCGGCAAAGACCGCGACGAGTTTCGCCGCCGGCGTCCGATTCCGAATGCGGTCGCGAATCAACTTCAGCGAGGAAAGCGAAACAACGGTAACGACGTCGTGGTCCTCGATCAACCTACGCTCGGGAGCGAGAAAAAGAGCATCGAACGGAATATAGGCTAACGCCCCGTCCGGCACCACCACGACGCGGTCTTTTCCAATGGCGTTGCGGATCGGGGCCAGCACCATGCGGCTGAGCGCGCTGGAATCGGCGGGCGAGTCCTGATGCGTACTCCACTTCGCGTAAAGCCGCCGCGCCGCGGCCTCAATGTGGGAGCGATCCTCGAGCCGCGTCGCACTCACGCCGTCGGACTTAATTACAAACGCATAGCTTGCGTCCGAGCCAAGGCTGTATTCAATCGCGACCGTGTGGGAGTCCAGTTGGCTTTCGAGTTCCGCGAGAGGAACCCTTCCGGTCTCGGGCGCCTGGCCGGGGGAAAGGCGATTGCGCAGCAGGTCATAGAGCGAGCGGGCGCGAGACATTTCCGCGGTTTCAAACGCCGCGGCGATGTCGCCGGTTTCCACCAGAAGCTTCACCTTCAAGTCGTATCGATCGCGGACACGGGAGAAGTAGGAGGCGCGCAGGTCATAGTCGGAGACGCCTTCGCGAACTCCCTCGGCCACGCGCAACGACTCGTTGATGGCATTCAGGGCTTCGCTGGAGCGGCCCCGCGCTTCTTCGCATCGCGAGAGCTGATACATTGCCTCGGCGCGCGTTCTCTTTTCCCCGATGGTCTCGGCAATTTGTGCCGATTCTGCCGCATGACTGGCGCCTTCCACGGGGTGCCCCTCGACGATTTCGAGTGCGGCCAGTCGCGCCAGGCTTTCCGACTCACCTCGGCGATTGCCGATGGACCGCTGCGCAGCGAGTGCAACCGAAAAGGTATTGTGAGCCTCTTCGTACTTGCCCATGGCCGTCAGGGCAACCGCCTTGAAGCTCATTTCGTTGCCCCAGTCTTTGCTTTTTCCCCATTTCTCCTGAATGTGCATTCCTTCGTCAAATGCGGCCACCGCCAGTGGATAGCGACCCTGGGCCATATAGACATTGCCCTTATTCATGGTTGCTGTTGATTCTTCCAGGTGGTCCCCGACTTCACGGTCCATCTGGAGAGCCGCCTCGAAAGCCGCCAGCGCTTCCTCATCCTGACCCAGAGCGTGCCGCACCACGGCAATTTTCCCCATGGTATTGGCCTGGCCGCGGCGGTCACCGCCGTTTTTGCGCAGTTCGAGTGCCCGCTCGAAGGCATCGAGGGATTCCTGCAGGTCACCCTGCGTGTAGTGAATCGCTCCCAGGTTGCTCCAGGCGGCTCCTTCGTTCGCAAGGTTCCCGGTCTCGTGCTGGATCTGTAGAGCCTTTTCGAACTGCTCGATCGCATGCTGCTCTTCTCCGAGCTCGTGGTATGCCAGCCCGAGATTGTTGAGCACCACGGCCTCTTCGGTACGATCGCCGGTTTCCTGCGCGAGGCGAAGAGCTTGCTGTTCCGTCTCAATGGCGAGCCGCTGGTTGCCAAGCCGGGACTGGACCAGGCCGATATTGTTCAGCGTGACCTGCTCCATATTCTTATCGCCGATTTCCCGAATGATCGGCAGGGCCGCATTCAGGCTTTCGAGAGCCGGCTGCAGGTTGCCAAGCCTTATCGAAAGCGCTCCAATCTGTGCGAGCGCCTTGGCTTCCATGGGGCGTTGTTGCAGTTCATGCCACAGAGGAACTGCTTCCCTATACTGGGCAATGGCCTGTTCCATCGCTGTGCCGGTACGTTGCTCGGCCAATTTGTTCGCTTGCTCCATGAGCCGGGAGGCACGTTCGGCTGACGATGCGCCAGGCGTTGAAGTTTGCGCGCTGGCGCAAAGCAGGGCACCGAAGAGCAGGATCACGCGCTGCAGATCCATGATGTGGGCCATTATATGCCGCCGGCCACGCTGGCCGTTACTCCTTATCACCTAATTTCATCGCGCAACGCGAATCGCTGACCTGACACTTCTTACTGCAGCGATCTGGAGAAATGCGCGTCGAGTTGTTCGAGCCTCCACGCTCAAACGGTTGTCGTTTCCCAAACTGGCTAAAGTATGAATGACCTTTATGTCTCGAGTTCTCGTCTGCTTTCTCTTAGCCCCAACGCTCCTTGCCGCGGACCGGGATCGGCTTTCTTATGTGAATCCCCTGATCGGAACGCAGCGAAGCAAGATCGGCTATGGAGGGACGATGCCGTTTGTCTCGCCGCCATTCGCGATGACAAATTGGACGCCGCAGACCCGCCAGAACAAGATCAGCGTGACGTCGTATGAATACGACGATACAGCCATCAGTGGCTTCATCGGGACTCATCAGCCTGCAATCTGGATGGGCGACTACGGTTACATCACACTGATGCCGCAGGTTGGCGAACTCCGCACCGCGCCGGAAGCTCGCCGTCTCGCTTTCTCGCACAGAGACGAAACCGCTAACCCGGATTACTATGCCGTGTCCCTCGGCGCCGCGGAAGGAGCGCGGATCCGCGTGGAAATGACGGCCACGGAACGTTGCGCATTTTTCCGCTTCCGTTTTCCCGGCGCAGGCGTCGCGCGCGTGCTGGTCGAGACCTCGCGGCCGGGCGTTCCGGGCTTTGCCGCGGTCGATCAAAAAACGTACGAAATCACGGGCTATAACCCTCACCGCATGGATGCGCACCTGGGCCCTTTTAAGCTGCCGAACTTCAAGGGCTACTTCGTCGTGCAGTTCCGCCAGAAGCCAGGCAAGGCTGCAACCTACGGTCTTGGGCATCAGGACGCATCCGCGAGCCGGGGAGCTTTCGCCGAATTTCGCCCTGGCGCGTTGGTTGAGGTCCGCGTCGGCACATCGTTCCTGAGCATCGATCAGGCCCGCGCCAATCTCCAGCGCGAAATCCCGGACTGGAATTTCGATGCGGTGCGCAACCGGCTGCATTCCGCCTGGGCTGAAAAACTGGAGCGCCTTGAGGTCGATGGCGCGACCAATCGCGAGCGGACTCGCCTCTACACAGCGCTTTACCACGCGCTGCTTTACCCACGCGTATTTTCCGAATATGGCCGATACTACAGCGCTTTCGATGACCAGGCGCATAGCGGCCAAAACTACACTGCTTTTTCGATCTGGGACACGTTTCGGGCCGAAAACAGCCTCCTTACCCTCTTTGCACCAGAGCGCATCGATGGCATGATCACTGCGCTGCTTCAGAACTTCCAGGAAGGCGGATGGATGCCGAAATGGCCGAATCCCTCCTACACCAATATCATGATTGCTACGCACGCCGACTCTCTCGTCGCGGAGGCAATTCGTAAAGGGTTCCACGGCTTCGATCGTGAACTTGCCTGGAAGGCGGTATATAAGGATGCCATGGTTCCACCCGACGGAGACACAACCCGGCGCTGGCTTGATCGCGAGGAAGGGACCCCGTACGAAGCCCGAGCCGGCCTGACTTACTACAAACAGCTCGGTTATATTCCGACCGACAAGACCGATGAGGCTGCCTCGAATACGCTGGAGGACAGCTACGACGATTGGTGCGTAGCGCAGATAGCAAAAGCCTTGGGCCGCGAAGACGATTACCAGTTTTTCCTGCGCCGGTCCTTGAACGACCGCAATCTGTTCAACCCCGCCATCGGACTCATGAACGGCAAGACCTCCGATGGTGCCTGGGCTCCCATCGGCGGTTCCCAGGATACCCAGGATAATCGTTCCATTTCGGGCTGGACTGAAGGCGACGCGTGGGTTTACACGTGGTCGCCGCTACACGACCAGGCAGGCCTGATCAAATTAATGGGTGGGAGAGAATGGTATGCGGCGAAACTCGATGCTCACTTCAGCGGCGGACACAACGTGCACAGCAACGAGCCGAGCCATCATTACGCCTACCTGTACGACTTCGCGGGTCAGCCCTGGAAGGCCCAGGCGAAGGCGCGCGAAATCGCGGCGGCCGAGTATGGTTACGACGCGGGCGGCCTTGACGGCGACGACGATTGCGGTCAGATGTCTGCCTGGCTGTTGTTTACGGCGATGGGCTTCTACCCTGTCAATCCGGCCGGCGGCGAGTACATGATCGGAAGCCCTATGTACAGTCGCATGAGCATCAGGCTGCAAAACGGGAAAACTTTCCGCGTCTTAGCGGAGAATAACTCGGCCGCGAACGTCTACATTAAGTCCGCAACGCTCGATGGAAAGCCCTGGAACGAACCGCTCATCACCTGGGAGCAGATCCAGTCGGGCGCTACGTTGAAGTTCACGATGGGACCGGCGCCGTCGCGGTGGGGAAGCGATTGGAAACCTGCCTTGATTCCGGTGGAGCCCCTGGGCCGGCTTGGACGCTCCGGTGTAAGCCGGGCGGGCGCCTCCGGCCAGTAGTTACGATACAGAGTGCCGTTTCATCGTTGCTATTTGAAGGTCAAGATGTCTTTCTTAGCCTCGATTTTGGCCATGTCGACGCCCGCCACTTTCTTCAAGTCCTCTAACGACCTGAAATTCCCGTGTTCGTCACGGTACCTAATGATGAGGGCCGATTGTGAACGCCTCAACGAGAGGCGTGCCTCGAAGTCGATTGCGCGGGCGGTATTGACGTTCAAACGCGGCAGGCCGGTCGCGGGATAGTTCTCCGCCAAGTAGTCCAGCGTCGCAGCGAACTCCTCCTCTGAACCCTGGGCGCCGAGGCTGATCATTTTGTTGATCGTCGTTTTCCAGCCATCGCGATCCTGCCGTAGCGAGACGGAACGCTCCAGCTCGTGACAGCCGGAACAGATCTTCTGCATCTCCTCGCGGCCCGGTCCTTGCCGATATTGTGCGTTCAGAATCGCCGGAGCGACCGCCAGCGCGCAAATCGCCGCGATCCTAATGCTCAATTGGGAACCCAAAAGCGTAGAATGTGCCATCATACGTTCCTAAATAAATCTGCCGGGCACCGCCCGACAGCCCTCCGCCGTGGACGAACGACGTAATCGTCTTGCCGCTGTCCCACAAAGTGCGGCCCGTGGCTCCGTCGAGCGCGTATAAAACGGCTGGTGACGATTTATGGGCGCGTTCTGTCGCGGCAACCGTGGGGTCGTCAGTCCGGTACTCGCCGCTCGCCAGTGCGAATACGACGCCGTTGACGATCATGGGCGTCAGTGGCGAAGTCATTTCGCGTGTCCAAGCCTGCTCGATCACAGGCGTTCCCTTGCGGTCAACGATGCGCCAGGCCCTGATCGCCTTGTCCGAAGCAGCGAAAAGCCAACGAATACCACCGGCCATTTGGCATGTCGAGAGCGCGCCCGGGCGGAAGTCTGTCGAAAAAGGTGCTGTCTTCAGGAAGGGGCTGCTCATCGACGAGGTCGAAACCACGTGAATCGATCCGTCGCGGGTAGAGGCGCCAACCAGGTCGTCTTTCCTGTACCGGAAGACAACAGGCGACGAGGTGAACGCCTGGCCGCCGGTGGAATAGGTGGCCTGCACCGACAGCGTTTTCGGCTCCAGAGCGACGAGATCGCCTGCGGTAGTCGCGACATAGATTGTGCCATCGGGGCCAAACGCCGGTCCGGCCGTCCCTGCTATGTCGCCACTCGCAGGCTTCCAACTTGCAACTTCCTTGGACGTTAAATCCAGTGCCCAGACTCCTGCGTGCGCGCCATTGCAGTTGTGCGTGGAGGTGTACGCAACGTCGTCGATCACTACGAGGCCTTCGGCATTCGCATCGGCTGGAATGAAGGGGATTGGCGGATAGGCCTCCTCTCCGTTTGAAATATACAGCGCATGGAGACTTCCATCGCTCGATAATGCGTAGATGACGGCGGGACGCCGTCTCTCCGGAGGACGTCGCACTGGAGAAGAAGCCGGCCGTGCAGAGCCAGGGTTGGGATTCACCGGTGCTCTGACAGCGGCCGCGATGGTGGTCGCGCCTTCGCCGGACTCGCCGACATCGCTTTGTGCCGGCTTGCCGCGTCCGCCAAGGCCGCCGAATGTGCTGGGAACAGGATACTCAGCCATGGTTGAGCGAGCAATCGAAGACGTCAGCCCGCCGGGACAATTCGGGGAACCTGCCGAAGCTTTTGCCGGCAGCTTCGCTTCCCATTCGAGCCGATCCAGGTCGCTGTCAATGGCCCAGATCCGATTTGAGCTTCCCGCCACGAATGCGAACGACCGGAATCCGCGATAGCCGATGTATCGATCCATCAGGATCGCCGGCGTCAGCGAATTGAGCTGTACGGGGTCGTTCGGGAGCTTTCGCTTCCAGAGAAACTCGAACCCGGGCTCCTGCATTTTTTCGGGCGAAATCCTGGGGTCGGTTGGAATGGAGTGTGAACGTTGCGAGTCGGCCCCATTAGTCACCCATTCGGCGCCGGAACGTCCGAACTGTGCGCTTGCGGCTCCGCTCAGCAGCCATCCGATCAACAGCGCACGTTTCACTGGACACCTCCATGTAAGGCCTCGTCGATCGCTTTTTCGGCAAGCCGGGCCATGACGGCGTATCCCGCTTCGTTCGGAATAGTGCCGTCATTGGTAAGTTCTTTTTTCAAGTCGCCTTTCTCGGACATCGCCTGGAAGTAATCGAGGAAAGTCGCGCCGCTCTTGGAGCAGTACTTCTCGATCAACTCATTCAGTTCCATGATTCGTTCCTGCCAGCGCTCGCGCGCAGCGCTTCTCGAGTAGCAATTGCAGATCGGCGTGAGCGACGCGAGCACTACCCGGATTCCGTTCGCTCTGGCAATCTCCGTCATCGACATCAGATTGTCGGCAACCATCTCTTCCGATGACGGGGAGCCGTGCAATCCTGCAATATCGTTCAGCCCACCGAGAATCACGACAGCCTTTGGTTGAAGTGACACCACGTCCTGCCGGAAACGTACCAGCATCTGGTCGGTGGTCTGACCGGCGATGCCCCGGTTGAGCCAAGGTTTGCCGGGAAAGTGTTCGCGATTCCAGTATTCCGTAATCTGGTCGCCCAGAAAAATCACTCGATTCTCGCCCATGGCCGGTGGCGGAAGCTCGGAATTCTCGCTGCCATAACGAATCAGCCCGCCATAATCGCGCAGCGTACGCTTCTGCTGCTTCAGTTCGTGTTCGAGCGATTTGACACGATCGGCCGTGGAATCCTGCGCCCAGATCGCAGCGCCGCACAACAGCACTACGCTACTTCTTAACACCGAAGCAGTACAGGGTGCCATCGAACGTTCCAATATAAACACGCCCATTGGCGACGGAGATCCCGCTCCAATGGTTCCATGTTGTGATCTGATCGCCGCTGGACCAGAGTTCCCTTCCAGTCTCAGCGTCGAAAGCGTAAAGTGTTGCGTGCGTCGAGCCGGGGATGCGATGTTCGATCGAGTCGTCCAGGCCGACGTCCGGGAACGCCTGGTCGGTGTCTTCGCCGCTTCCATACGAGAAGACAATTCCATTCGCAATCACGGGCGGTTCGGCGCGATTCATGTCGCGTGATACCCAGGCCGGCGCGAGTTCGTATTTTCCGTTCCTGTCCTCCACTTTGAATGCCGCAATGGCGCCATGTTCGACTTCGCCGTACTCGACCGGAGCCTTGAAAGCGGAGTGTTTCGGACCCCAGAATGGCGTCAGCACCCAGCGAGTGCCTTTGGCATCCTGCCACGAGGCCATCGATCCCCAAATGCCGGCCGATGCGAAATTCACGTCCTCATTGCACAGCAGCGGAGTCCGATACGCGGGCGTACGATGATCGTCGCCTCCAATGGAGGCCGTATCCATCAAATAAACGCGGCACTCCTTGCCGGCGTCGGCCATCAGTTCCTTTCCCTCAAATGGAAAGATGACAGGCGTGACTTGCATGTCGAGGTCGCGCTTCCACAACCACGCCGCATTCGACGGGCCGAAGTAATCCACGAGTTCCGCCGCCTTGCTCTGCGGATTCTGTTTGATTCCGATGATCCCGTTGCCGAAAGATCCAATTTCAGGATTGAAGTTTCCGTCGCCCGTGCCCGTGTACATCGTTCCGTCGGAAGCGATGGCCGGACCCTGACGGCCCCACATCCCGCCGCCCGCGGGACCCCAACTCCCAACTTTTCCCGTCGCAAGATCGAAGACGTACACCATGTTCGGATTTCCGCCGCACCCCTGAGCCGTGTGGGTATAGAGAGCGCCTTTGAACAGGTTCAGAGCGTATGGCTTTCCGTTCGGCGGCATGAACTTCATTGGCGCGACGACGTCTTCACCGTCGGCGACGTTGAGCTGATGCAATGATCCGTCCCAGGAGGCAGCGTAAAGCGTGTACTTCCCCGGAGTGCTCGTCGGCCCGACCACGGGCGTCGCGGTGATCCCGCCCGGACACAAAATATCGCCCCGGCGGGGTGGAGGAGTGTAGCTGCTGGAGAAATGCTTCTTCCAGATGACCTTGCCCGTCTCCGCTTCAATGGCGTAAATGTTGTCGGAGACGCCGGTTTCGATCAGGATTTCCTTCGGTCCCGAGCGTGTTTTCACCTTCTCGACAATGAGCGGAACAAACAATGAATGCATCTGCCGCGTTTGGTTATCGAGCTTCACTTTCCAAAGCAACTTCGTATCCTTGATGTTGGAAAGCGTGAAGACCTTTTCGTCTTTCTGCCAGTTGGTCCGCTGCGAGTCCTTTCCGTCCGTCAACCAGTCCGAGGCCAAAGCTGTGGTGCAGCTCAGTGCAATCGCGAGCAGGCGGAGGCAGAAATTGGGCAGGCTGAATGGCTGCCCCACCTTCCAAGGTGGCGCCGGCAGTTTCGCCTGCGCATACTGCTGTCTTGTCACACTTCGATTCATAGTTTCTTGAGCCAGATATTCCGAATACTAATCTTGCCGGTCCCTTCGATCTCGACTCCGATGAGGCCGCTCTTGCGGAACTTCGACGCGTCGTCATCGATCAGGATTGACATCACGTGTCCGTTGACGATGTGTGTCATGGTGTCACCGCGAGCGATAAGGTGAAGCTGATTCCAGCCTTCGACGTGAATATAACCGGCTAGCGCCTCGCGATCTCCCACTGTAGCCAAAAGCCTCGGCTTTTTGCCTTCCTCCGTGCGAACCACCTGTCCGCGCCACGCAATGATCCCGCGTCCCGTAGCTTGCTCGTAATATTGACCGGTGTAGGTGTTTCTGCCGTCGAAATCGAACTGCGCCCCGAGCATGTCCCATTTCACCTGCGATTCAAACGAGGGTGGTGTGCCGCGGGGAGCACCGCTCGGACACGTGCCCTGCGCGGGAGGCCGTTCGCGTCTCCCGCGGTTGGGTTCAATAATTGCGCCGCGATACTGGATTCCGCTGTTCACCGCGGCACCTTCGCCCTTCATTTCGAGTTTCAGCTCGAAGTCGGCGGGTTCGCCTCCCTGCCAGACTAAGTAGATCGTGCCGGTCGGTTTTTCGCAGGTGGACTCCACGACGATCGCGCCGTTCTCAACGCGCCAATAGCTCTTGTCGCCGTCCCAGCCATTCAACGTCTTGCCGTCGAACATCGAGACCCAGCCGGAATGATCGTCGAATTCGATCGGTTCAGGCTCCGCGAAGCCACTTGTCCTCACGGGCCGGCTCGAAGGCTGCTGCGCCATAGCCAGGGACGCCAGGCACGCGAGGGTCGCGAGCTTCCATCTGTACATGATGTCCATCTTAATTCGAATCGCCGGTTTCATATTATAGTTGTGCTTTATGATCGATCGACTAACAGTCCGCAGCGAAATTGAAGCGGGCGACGGAATTCTCAGGCTGGAGCCTTGTTGGGTGCCGCGGTCGTTCATGATCCCCGGACGGAGGCTGCGGCTTCATCCCGCCGATCTGTATGGTTTCGGCGGAGAACGGGGCGGCATCAACGAGCGCTGGTTTTCATCGACGACCAAGGCATCCAATGGGCCGCTGACAGCCGAGTTTGAAGGGCTCAGCTTCGTTCACGCCTCAGGCGGAGGAAAGTTTCTCCTCAAGGATGCCGTCGAGGTTGCCGGCGACGATCTTTTGGGCGCGGATGTCATGCAGCGTGAAGGCGGCTGGAACATCCTGTGCAAGTTTTTCGACAACATGGGTCCGATTCCGCACCACATGCATCAGAGCGACGAGTTCGCCGCGCGGGTCGGGCAGAAGGGCAAGCCGGAAGCCTACTATTTTCCGCCGCAGTACAACCAGCTCGACAACAACTTTCCACACACGTTCATGGGCCTCGAGCCGGGCACCACCAGGGATGACATTCACCTTTGCCTGGAGCGCTGGAACTGCGGTGATAACGGCATCCTGAATCATTCGCGCGCGTATCGCCTCGAAGTTGGCACGGGATGGCAGATCAATCCGGGCATTCTGCATGCGCCGGGGTCGCTCGTCACGTACGAGCCGCAGGTAAATAGCGACGTGTTTGCCATGTTCCAGTCGCTCGTGGAAGGGCGCACCGTGGACTGGAGTCTCATGGTCAAAGATGTGCCTCCTGAGCATCATCACGATCACGAATACCTGGTCAGCATGCTCGATTGGGACGCGAACGTGAACCCGGAGTTCGGAAAGACCAATAAAGTATTTCCAACTCCGGCGTGTCCGATCGGATGGGAGGCAGCGGGCTATCGCGAATACTGGGTGGCCTACGGAACTGGCTGGTATTCGGCAAAAGAATTAACCGTTCTGCCGGGGCGCACGGCGACGATTCACGACAGCGCGGCATACGGGCTGATCGTCGTGCAGGGCCATGGAACATTCGGAAAGTATCAGGTTTCCGCTCCCACGATGATCCGCTTCGGCCAGATGACGGAGGATGAATTGTTCGTGACGGCGCAGGCCGCGAGTCAGGGCGTGCGAATCGAGAATCCGAGCGCTTCGGATCCGCTCGTGATCCTGAAGCACTTCGGCCCGGGCAATCCGGATGCGGAGCCGCTGCGCAAATGAATCGCTATCCAAAGCTGCATAACGCGATGTGGCCCGGTTTGGTCGGCAAAGGGCCGGACTCGGAGCCGCCCATCGGCCTTGACAAGATGCTGGATCTCACCGCAGCCGCCGAGATCGATGGAGTAAAGTTCGACGGCGTGGATCTGTTCCTCGCGTCGCCGCATACCGATATCGATTCGACCCGGGATGACATCAAACGGCTGGCTGAAGACCTCGCCGGCAGAGGGTTCCTGGCGGGATCGCTTGTGGCCCCCGTCTGGCCGCCGACGGGCGGCGGATCGGCCATGGGGTCGGCAGAGGATCGACAGAGATTCGTGACCCAGGTGCGAAAGGCGTGTGAAATCGGAAAACAGCTTCGGGACCTCGGCGTTCGCCACTATGGCGTGGTCCGCATTGACTCCGCCTGCAGCCCCGCGGAGTGGGCCGCCGATCCGGAGCGAAATACGGCGCAGATTGCGGCGACGTTTCGCGAAGCATGTTCTGTTGCCGAAGGATTTGGCGAGCGTCTCGCCGCCGAAGGCGAGATCTGCTGGGGAGGTATGCATAGCTGGCGGCGCATGGTGGATCTGCTGGAAACGGTCGGCCGGCCAAAGACGCTGGGATTTCAGGCCGACATGGCGCACACCCTCCTTTATACGCTCGGCTATAACGCGCCGGAGGATCGCATTCTTCCGGAGAATTACGACTGGCGCGATCGGGAAACACTGGACAACGCGCTCGGCGAAATGACGCGGGCGCTGCGGCCGTGGACGATCGATTTTCACGTTGCCCAAAATGACGCGACGGTAAGGGGGTCGGGCTCACACGACAAGACAGGCCGCCACTGCCTTCCCGACGATCCGCATGGGAAGCTCGACGTTGCGCGCGCGGCGGCTCACTGGCTTCGCGACGAGGATGGTCATCTGACCAAGGCGATGGAGCACGTTTGTTGGGACGGATGCATGTTCCCTAACGCGACGATGATGAATCCGCAGACCTGGACAAGCGTACTGCGCACGATGATCGACGTTCGCGAAGCACACGGCTGGCGTTGAATGGCGAAGCAGACTCTCAACATCGGAATGGTGGGATACGGCTTCATGGGCCGGACCCACTCGAACGCCTTTCTGCAGGCGGGGCGATTTTTCGATCTTCCCTATCGCCCGGTTTTAAAGGCGATTTGCGCGCGCAATGCCGATCGAGCCAACCAATTTGCAGCAAATTGGGGTTTCGAGGGGATTGAGACGGACTGGCACAGTCTCGTCGATCGCAAGGATATCGACCTGATCGATATCGCCAGCCCGAACGACACGCATGCGGAGATTGCGATTGCGGCGGCGCAGGCGCAAAAGATCGTGATGTGCGAAAAGCCGCTGGCACGCAGCGCGGCTGAAGGCAAGGCCATGGTGGACGCGGTGGAAGCGGCCAAGGTCCCCAACATGGTCTGGTACAACTATCGCCGCGTTCCGGCGGTGATGCTGCTGAAGCAGTTGATCGATGAAGGCCGGCTCGGGAAGATCTTCCATTATCGTGCGAAGTTCCTCCAGGACTGGACCATTTCGAAAGACCTTCCACAAGGCGGCGAAGGCTTGTGGCGATTGGATGTCTCGGTGGCCGGAAGCGGCGTTACCGGCGACCTGCTTTCGCACAACATCGACACGGCGTTATGGCTGAATGGTCCCATCGCGTCGCTGGCTGCCATGACTGAGACCTTCATCAAGGAGCGCAGGCACAATCTGACCGGTAAAGTTGAGCCGGTCGGAATCGACGACGCGAGCGCGCTCCTGGCGCGTTTCGACAACGGATCGCTTGGCACGTTTGAGGCGACGCGATTTGCGCGCGGGCATAAGGCGCTGTACACGCTCGAAATCAACGGCGAGCACGCGTCGGCCGTTTGGGATTTGCACGACCTCCACCGGCTGGAGTGGTTCGATCATCGGGACGAGGGACGTTTGCGCGGCTGGCGCAGCGTCCACATCACCGACAGTGAACATCCGTATATGAAGCACTGGTGGGTGCCGGGATTGCAGATCGGATACGAGCATACGTTCGTCCATCAAGCCGCGGATTTCCTGGAAGCGCTCGGCAAAGGTGAGCAAGCTTCACCAACCTTTCGCGATGCGCTGGCGACGGATTATGTGACGGATGCGATTCTAAAGTCGGCTAAGGCGGAGGCTTGGGAAACCGTCGGCCGCTCATCGGTTAGGGCGGGACATTCCTGTTGACGATTTGGCCCGAACCTCCAGGCTCCGCGAGAGCGGCATTGCGTTAGATCGAAAGTGACTTCACGGCCTCTGCTTTGCATCCCACGACGATGGACCTCTGGTCCACGAAACTGAACAAAGACAATGTGGCACAGCGCGCCTATGGCGCAAACGCTGTGGAGACTT
>Ga0070735_10000055_pt1 | contig 143001 bp, 121 predicted proteins | sample Coa_R1_FD_66443 | JGI IMG/M metagenome (GOLD analysis project Ga0070735, IMG submission 66443) | Surface soil microbial communities from Centralia Pennsylvania, which are recovering from an underground coalmine fire - Coalmine... | ecosystem: Environmental > Terrestrial > Soil > Unclassified ... | reverse complement strand
AGCCCTATCCTCCGCTCAGGTACTTCCAGAGTGGATCAACCGCAACCTCGCCGTCGATCCTTTTTCATCGAACGGCGCTTACCCCCTTAACTTCGTGTCTCAGCCCAAGGGTTCACTCCAATGGGTAGGCTCCCTTCCTGCATCGGAGAAATACCTCGCCACCGATGATCATGCCGATCGACGGAGCTACGAGATAGACCCAGAGAGCGTGCCAATAGTTGGCGTGGAGGTCTGATCCAAATGTTCGTGCCGGGTTCGTGCTCATGCCTGACAACGGCGCTTCGGGTGTGTAATACACCGCAAGCAGCGCACCGTTGGCATAGGCGGCATATGGTGCCAACCTTTTGTGATTTGTTGTGAACAAAATAGTGATCATCAAAAAACACGAGATCGCCCATTCGGCCGCGAACGCGACAGTAGTCCCGTACACGCCAGGGGCTGTCACCGCATAATGCACTGAATCGTCACTGAGCGCTCCTCTCAGAACGTACCTGGCAACAGCGACGCCAACGATTGCGCCCAGGAACTGAGCGACTACATAATAGCCCGCGTCCCAGAAGTCCAGCTTTCTCAGGCGATAAAAGGTGAAAGTGATTGCCGGATTGAGATGGCCTCCGGACCGCTTACCCCAAGGTGACATTACTATTGCAACTGCCGTCGCACCCATAGCCAGCCCCATAATCGCCCTGCGAGCAAGGCTGCAGGAAACAAACTGCCGCACGATCGACGCTGGATTCTGCAGCAATGTCACGACCAGGCACGCAACGAAGAGGTACAATCCCAGCTCACCAACTTCCATCAGATATTCTGGCCAGTGCCGATGTAAGGTAGTCATCGCATTTAATCCGTCAGATCGACGAACCCCACTTGAGGGACGCAAGTCGGTCGAATTGCTCACCGTTCCGACATGGTCTTCGGTAGATGGGCGCACGGGGTTGTCGCTCAATATCCGGCCGGCGCCTCTGCGTATGCAGTGCCGGTGAGGATTCCTTCAGCAACTAGCAACGTCCTCCGGTTCCACCCATCGAGATTGGCACTGTAGACCGAGCCGCCGATATCGGTAATGAACGTTCGACCGCCCTTCAGATCCAAAGCCTGGCCGTTACCTTCCATCAAATGGGTGAAGAGGATCTCAGGCTCGTTGCCATTTTCCGCCGCCGGGTCCATCGATGCACGGTTTACCGTGTTGCCACACGGTGGGTCCCCGCGGTCGGTCCAATACAGCTTCGATTCACGGGATCGAGGTCCAGATCGATCGTCTCCGGAAGATTGTCATAAAGAAGCTCGACGTCCCGGCGGCTCTCGGCCGACTGACCGTGCGGAACTTGGAGGTTGGCCCGACAAATTCGCCCCAAACACGCGTTGTTACCACCCTTCTGCGTCCAGTAGAACTTGCCGCCGTCGGCGTCCACCGCAATGCCGACACACCATTTCCTCTGATCCGAGCCCGGCCGCGAATCGCCCTGGCTGGTGTCCACCAGAGTTTCGCTTTCGGACCCGTCCAGGTTCGCCCGCATCACCCGCATGCCTTCCCGGTCCGACCAGTACAGCTTGCCACTCTTCTTCTCCAACTGGAGCTGCTTCGCGTGACGGTGTTGCCTGGCCGAACCACGGTGATCATGTTCTTGCCATTGAGATCCGATCGCATGATTGAACCATCATTCCTGTTGGGGTCACCCATATTGGTCCAGTAGATGTGCCCAGCGGCGACATCGAGCGCCGACCCATCTGGCAATTTCCGGCCTTCGTTGAGGATGGTCTTCAAATCGGAACCATCAGGGTGTGCGGACAGTATGCGGCCACCGCCGAGGTCCAGAAAGAAGAGCCTTCCGGACGCGGATGCGTATTTCGTTTCTGCCTCCATCTGTGTCGAAGCTTTAGAGCTCATGTAACGAATCTCCTCGAAAGGGTGTCATCGACCAGCTTTCGCACGCTGGGGCTGCGCATCCGTTTCACCGTCATCCGTCCGCCCGAAGCCAGGCAGGTACCGGCCGAAGTTCAACTCGAAGTCGCTCCGAACGCCGTAGCCGATATTACGGAGCTTGCCGCGGCGTGCCTGCGCATCAGGCCAGGCCAGCATTGGGAAGATCATGTCGTTGCTTGACTGAAGCTCGGTAGCTGTCGGCGTCCCGAACCGATTGATCTGGGTCTTCGCCGTTGCCAGTGTTTTACGGTCGAACGAGGCCAGACGCCGCGCGAGAGTATCGACAAACGAGTCGAGGCCGTCATCGTCCAGCGTGCGGTTCACCCAGCCGTAGCGCTCGGCGATATCCGCATCGAAATCGTCGGCGCTGAGCACGATCTCAAGTGCTCGCGAACGACCCACCAGGCGCGGGAGCCATTCCAGCGCTCCACCGCCCGGGACCAGTCCAACACCGACCTCGGGTTGGCCGAACAGCGCGCTTTGCCGGCTGGCGAAGCGCATGTCGCACGCCAGCACGAACTCGTTACCGATCCCGCGCGTACGGCCGCGGATTTTCGCGACGCTCACGACTGGCGCAGATGAGAGGCGCACCACGAAATCGCGCCAAAGGCCGAGAACTTCTGGCTGTACGCTTGCCTTGGCCACATCGAGATGAGCGACGAAAAACTCTTGATTCGCCGACTGAAACACTATGACCTTCACGGACGGGTCCGCCTCGATCTCGGTCATTAGCGTGCCCAATTCCACGATTGTGGTGGGAACAAATATGTTGATCGGCGGGTTGCTGAAGGTGATCGTCCACAGGCCCGGATAAGTGCGGTCGATGTTGAACTGCGAAGGGTCAGACATGGCGTATTTTCTCCTCTTATGCAATCGATGCGAGAGTGTTTGCGGGTTTTCGGTCCGGCACGTTCCCAAGCAGCAGCCCCAGCCCCTCAGACGTCGTCAGATGGGCAATGACGGCGTCACGAAGCTTCGGGTACGGCAGCCCCGCCAGCATCGCAGTCTGCATCGCGGCCATAACCTCGCCCGCATCAGCGCCGATCATCGTGAAGCCGAGAATGCCGTCGTCGCTCGCGCCGACAAGGACTTTCATGAAGCCTTGAGTCTCGTCGGTCGCTTCCCGCCGGAGCACGGCATTCATCGGCAATTTGCCGATGCGCACGGCAATGCCCTGTCGCTGTGCGTCCTGTTCATTTAATCCGATATGCGCAAGCGGCGGATCGGTGAACACGCAGTATGGCACCAGCCGGTCGCCCGTGCTGCGCGCGCCGCCGGCGAGGTTGTCGCGAACGATGCGAAAATCATCGACCGAGACGTGCGTGAAGTGCGGGCTGCCGGCACAATCGCCAACTGCCCAGACATCGGGCGCCGTCGTCTCCAGCCGTTCGTTAACGCGTATGTAACCGCGCGTATCCAGACAGATGCCCGCCGCCTCCAGGCCGATTCCGGCGGTGTTCGGAATGCGCCCGACCGCGACCAGGATGTCGCTCGCCTCGATTGTTTGGGTGCCCGTGGGCATCCGAATCGTAAGGCTGACCCTTTCGCCGGATTTGCCTTGCACGCCAACGGGCTCGGCAGACAGCACGAACCGGATGTCTTCCTCACTCAGAACGCCGTGAATCGCTTCGGCGATGTCCGGGTCCTCCCGACTCATGATCCGTGGCCCTGTCTCGATCACCGTCACCTGGCTGCCGAAGCGACGGTAGGCCTGTGCCAGTTCCAGTCCGACGTAGCCGCCACCGAGCACGATCAGGTGCGAGGGTGCATAATCCAGCTCCAGTGCCTCGATATGCGTGAGAGGCTGCGCTTCCGCGAGGCCGGGAATGCACGGCATCGCTGCATGCGAACCGACATCGATGAAAACCTTGTCGCCGGTCAGCAGCCGCGTGCCGCCTTCGTTCAACTGGACCTCGAGCGTTTTCGGCGCCACGAACGTCCCGCTGCCCATGACCAGTTCGGCGCCGGTCGCCTTGAAGGGCTCAAAGTGGGCGGCGATCTCTCGTTCGACCATCTCACGCTTGCGCTGGCGCACCTTCACCATGTCGGTGGTGACCGGTCCGGTGATCGTGCCGAACTGCGCCGCGTGCCGGACCAGATAAGCGATCCGGGCGCTCCAGATTTCGTTCTTGCTGGGCATACACGCGATGTTGGGGCAGGAACCACCGATGTATCGCCGTTCGACACACACCACCCGTTGCCCGGATTGCGCCAGGTGCCAAGTGAGTAGGATTCCGCCCGGGCCGCTTCCAAGAACCAGGGCATCAAAATGTTCTGCTTGATCCATATTCATCTCCATGTACCCCACCGCAATAGACACGCTGCCACCGTTGCGCGGCTGCCGACTCAAAGCGGCTCGCCCCGTGCGACGTTGGATCGGCGCTCGCCTCGAGCGTGCGCCGATCCCTCTCAGGCCGCTCACCTGCGCAGTGAACTGAAGCCCGCCCTAAGCTCTTCAGAAAAGAGCTTCGGCTGTTCAAAAGCCGCAAAGTGCCCACCCTTGGGGAGCTTGTTGAAGTGAATGAGCTTGGGAAACGCTCGCTCTGCCCAGCTACGCGGCATCGGGTAGAGTTCGTCGGGGAAGACACTTACGGCCACTGGGATGGAGACGCCCTTCACATTGAAGTAGCCGCCTTTGCCCCAATACTCCCAATAGAGGCGTGCGCCGGAAATGAACGTGTTCGTCAGCCAGGCGATGGTGATGTTGTCGAGTACGTCGTCTCGAGTCAGCCCTTCGTTCCCTCCGGCAAAGACACGCGCGATCAGCGCGTAGCTGGCCGCGTCGTGATCGAGGAAATACGCCGCAACACCGACTGGGGAATCCGCAATTCCGTACAACGTCTGTGGGCGCAGCCCCATCTGGTACCCGTAGGCGATGCCTTTTTGATATTCAAGTTGCAACGCCTCGTAAGCAACCTTCTCTTCAGCCGAGAGACCTGATGGTGCCGGCTTGCCCGAAGCGGCCGCCTGGTCAATTTCGGTTGGGAAGATGCCAGGCATGTTGGTGTGAATGCCGAGCAGTTCCGGCGGCGCCTGCACGCCCATCAGCTCCGTTATGACTGCACCCCAATCGCCGCCCTGCGCGACGAATTTGTTGTAGCCGAGGCGCTTCATCAACATGACCCACGCACTGGCAATGTGGGCGGGGTTCCACCCGGTCGCGGTCGGCTTGCCTGAAAACCCGTAGCCCGGCATCGACGGAATCACAACATCGAAGGCGTCTTCTGCTCGACCGCCGTGTGCGGTGGGATTGGTCAACGGATCGATGATCTTGAGTTGCTCGACCACCGAGCCGGGCCAGCCGTGCGTGACGATGAGGGGCAACGCATTCTTATGCTTCGAACGAACGTGGATGAAATGAATGTCCAGCCCGTCGATTTCGGTGATGAATTGCGGATACGCGTTCAGTCTCGCCTCGACTTTGCGCCAGCCGTAATCCGTGGCCCAATAGCGCGCCAGGGCCTGCATCGTCGCGAGTTGTACTCCTTGCGTCGCATCCGAAACCGTCTCTCGTTCAGGCCATTTCGTCGCGTTGATGCGCCTGCGCAATTCGGTCAATTCGGTTTCCGGAACACTGACATGGAACGGGCGAATGGCTGTCTTGTCAGTAGCCTGTTCGGTGCTTCGTTGAGTCGTGGCAGTTGGTGTCATTGTTTCTTTCTCCTTTCAAATTGATTCCCGGAACGTTCACATGAACGGCCGTATCGCCGTCTCACGCACTGCGAGTTTCGTCTTGATCTCTCCGTCGCAGCTAAATCCTCCAAATGGCCTAACCGCTCGGTGATCACTCTGTGCTGTGGCTGCTCTCTTGCTCGCTCGTGATCCACTCTCGGATATATGCCGGGCAGCCCCTGAGTTCGATCCCTTCGGCTTCGGCCCTTACCAAAAGCTGCACAGCATCATTGCTGACCAGCTCTACCTCGGCAAGTTCGATGGCCACGAGTCGGCGTCCATCGAGCGCCATGCGAACGAGCTCCAGACCTTCCTCTCCGAGCCGACCGCTGATAGAAAGGACCAGACCCTCCTCAGTCGAAAGTCGGTCGATTCGATACGCCATTGGCTCGCCTGTCGTCTGCCGACTTCAAGGGCAAACGGCACGCCATTCGAATGTTATTGAAACGTCAAGAGATTCAGGCGTCAGGAGCGAGGCTAATTTGGTAGATCTGGTGAATCTGGTGAATTTGGCGACGACCGGACGTCAGCGAAACTTGAATTGCGTTTTGTCGATGCCCAACGCTTTGATGCGATTCTCAAGCGTGGATGGTGGAACGCCAAGCCTCGCCGCGGCCCCTGACGGCCCAGAGACACGACCCCTGGATGCAGCGAGTGCGGCTTCGATGATATCTCGTTCGGTGCGGGCTTCGGCCCCGGACGGCGCTGGAGCGGCAGCAGCTTGATGGTGTTGTCGAGCTGGTTGTTTCGCCAGCCATGACTGGTCGACGGCGAACACCTCACCGGAGTTCAGAATCACAGAACGTTCAACTACGTTCTGCAGCTCACGGATGTTCCCTGGCCAGTCATAATTCTGTAACAACTCCAACGTCTCTTTGTCGATCGACGTGAAGTTCTTTCCCGCGCGCCTGCCATAGCGCCGGACGAAGTACTCGACGAGCAGCAATATATCCCCAGTCCGGTCCCGGAGCGGCGGCACCTCAATCGGAAACACGTTCAGCCGGTAAAAGAGGTCTTGCCGGAAGCTCCCATCGGCAACAGCGGCTGCCAGGTCTCGATTGGTCGCCGTAATGACTCGAACGTCGACTCGGATCGTCTGCGCTCCCCCGACTCGCTCAAACTCTCGTTCTTGCAGGACTCTCAGGAGCGCGACCTGGGTGTCGTGCGGAAGTTCACCTACTTCGTCCAGAAAGATCGTGCCGCCATGTGCCTGTTCAAAGCGGCCCAGCCGACGCTGTGTGGCTCCGGTGAAGGCTCCCTTTTCGTGGCCAAACAATTCCGAAGAGATCAGGGTAGGCGCCAGGGCGGCGCAGTTCACACTGACGAAGGCACGTCCAGCCCTTTGGGATCGTTTGTGGACGGCGCGGGCGATGAGTTCCTTGCCGGTGCCAGTCTCACCGGTGATGAAGACCGTGGAATCCGTTGGTGCCACTTTGGCAATCCTCGAGAGGACCGCCTTCAATGGTTTCGAGGAACCGACAATTTCCTCAAACATCAGAGCGCGGTCGACCTCGTCTCGCAGCGCCAGGTTTTCCCGATAGAGTTGATCCTTTAGCGCCCTGATCTCTGCTTCCGCCTGTTTCTGTTTACTCAAATCGAGAGCGAAGGCGACGCCGTCTTTCCCGCCCTCCTGGAATAACGTGGCTCCAATCAGCACAGGCACCCGGCTGCCATCTTTTCGGAAGAATTCTGACTCAAAGGGTTGTACGGTTCCAGTCTGGATTACTTCTGCCAAAGCGCGTTCAGCGCGCTCGCGCCGGTCCGCAGGTGTCATGTCCCACCATCGCACTCGACCCGCAGCGACATCTTCATGATCGTATTGCACTATGCGAAGAAAGGCTTCATTGGACGCCAGGACAGCACCCTCGACATTCCAGGTCGCGATTCCCAGAATATTGGCGTCAACAAGGCGACGGATCTTCGCCTCACGATCTTCGAGATCGCTGTAGAGACGCGTGTTCTCCATGGAGATCGCTGCCGCCGAGGCAAGCAGCTTGAGGACAGCCATTCGGGGAGGGGTGAAGGCGTGGGATGTGAGCGTATTTTCCAGGTAAAGCACACCAAGCAATCTGGTTTGCTTCAGTAGCGGTAGGCAAAGGACCGACTGTGGGCAGTGATCGCGAATGTACTGATCCTCCGAGAAGGGGTTCTCACCGGACGCATCATGCAAGAGAACGGCTTCTTTGGTACGGACAACATAGTGAAAGATAGAGTTCGGTAGATCGGCGGCGGTGACGCCCGCTTTTCGCATTGCCACATTTACGTTGTCAGCGCTGGTAGTGGCCTCTGCCTCAATTCGATATCCATAACCTTGCGGGAGAATCAGCAGACCTCGCTCCGCGCCGGCATGTTCGATCGCCGAACGCATTAGCGTGTTTATCAGCCTCTCAAAAACGATTTCCCCAGAAACCGCTTCCGAGACTCTGATCACCGTAGCCAGATCGAGGTGCTCAACGGGTGTTAGTATCGTTGCCGTGGAATCGGCGATCGGCTTGTCCACTCTGAGTTGCGGGTAGAGCTGCTCCAGTTGGCGAACCTTTCCATCTGCCCCCCAGCGCAGGTAACAGTGCCGCGCGTCCCGCAGATAGGTCGTCGCGATCTTCTCGAAACCGCGCGCAGCGTAGAAGCATCCAGCAAGCTCGTTGGCAACCGCTTCGTTCTGTACGAAGCCGTATTTGCGCGCGGAGCGGATGGCCTTCTCGTACAGCTCTTGAGCGGCCAACACGCGGCCTTCGATGCGGGCGATCTCGGCGCCAACGAGAGCAGCGCGGTCTTCGAAGGTCTCCGGGTTGACCTCCGCCCACACTTCCAGCTGTCGGTAATGGTCCAGCACAGAATCGAAATGCCTCGGCCTCTGTTCCGCAGTGGCGTGATCCCATGCCGCGGCGTGCACTAGCGCGCCATAAAGCCGATATTCCGCGGACTCGAACATCGCTGCGGACGTCCAGAGCAGAGGTTCCGCGTGCAGCGAGGCATCGACTGCTGAAGCAACGTCTCCGGCGAAAAAATGCGCCTGCAACTTGCGTGTCCAGTAGTAGAACTCGGCGAACACCAGATTTGGGCTGTCAGCCAGACGACGTTCGGTTTCAAGCTCGCCGTAATCGTCATGATCCAGGCAGCCAAACCTCGGGGTCAGCCCGCGCAGAGTGAGAATCACGCCGAGTTGCGCTGCGCAGAGCTCGATGACAAGGCCGAAACGCACACGCCTCGCAAATGCGAGGCCGTTCTCGCATTCCGTTTGTACTTCGGCGAGTGGGTCACCGGCCGCAAGGCAAACCGTGACTAGCTGATCCCAACTGTACGAAGCGAAGGTGAGGTCGCCAATCCGATACGCGGCGTCGAACGCTCGTCGCACGAGTTCGCGTCCGGTGGCAACGTGCTTCGCCCACGGAAGGACGGTCGAGCCCATGTTCATCCAGATGCGAGCCTGGTAGCGCGTCAATCCGCGTTTCTCGACCAGATCGTAGCCAAGCTGGCCGAACCGAAAGCCATCCTTGTAATTATTGAAACGAGGACCCGCGAACATCGCCAGCCAGACGTAGGCAAAACACGAGGCGTCGCAGTTGCCATGCTCGAGCGTAAGAGTCACTAAGCGGCAAATGACAAGTGAATTGAGGTGTTCGTCGAAAAGCTGTGATGGCGTCATGATCTCGGTGAAGACATCCAGTGTGTCGAGGACATCCGGGTCGGTGATCAACGGCAGGTCGATCAGCTCTTCGATCGCCCTATGCCCCAGCAGCTCCCAAATGCGTTCGTACTCGCGCATCACGTCTTCCCGCGTCGGGTGGTTCGACCACACGGTGCCGTCGCGGCGGAGCCAACCCAGGAACACGTCCACGGCGAGGTCACTCCGATCCAAAGTGGTGTACAGCGTGAGCCGCAAACGCGTGGCTACACAGAAATCGTGGCGATTGTTCGCTCGCTGCGGCAGCACCGTGAGGCGATTCTCGGCAGCTGCCTTGTCCGCGGTCAGTAGCTCGCACTCGGCCATCAGATACTCGGTCGAAAAGACGAGCGAATAGTTTCGTCCCCACGTCTCTTCCGTCAGCAACGCTCGGCCTGCAGCTACATATTTGAGTGCTGAAGCGTATGCAGTCGAGACCTTGGCCCGCTGGCCTGCAATGAGATTCAGCTCTGCGACCCGCTCGCGGTCTTCCACCGAGGTGAGCAAGTGAGAACCGCGGTTGAGTTGGTTGACGATCTCGAATATTGCCTCCTCGCGCTTCGCCGCAGGAGTGTGCGCAGCCAGAAGCATCCCAATGCGCAGATGGGCTTCGGGGCGCAGCTCTTGCGGAATCATGGAATAGGCTGCTTCCTGCACTCGATCGTGCAGGAATCGATAGAATTCTTCCGAGCGGAAAATCAGTCCGGTACGTACTGCTTCCCAAAGGTGTTGGTGAAGTTCCTCGATCGACTTCTCGTAAGCCATCGCCAGCATGTCGAACTCGGCGCTGTTCCCCATGCAGGCAAACTGCTTGAGTGCCCCCTGTGTCTCTACTGGCAGGCGGTTCAGCTTTCCGACCATGAGCTCCACGACGTTGTCGGTGTAGCCTTTGGCGTGAATGCGATTCAGGTCCCAAACCCACCGGCCTTCACCATAGCCGAAGCTCAGCAAGCCTTCCTCTGCCAGCGTGGAAATGAACTGGATGGCGAAGAAGGGATTGCCCGTGGTCTTCTCATGAATCAGTTCCCCCAGGGGAGCAGCACGTGCCGGTTCGCAGCGCAGGGAGTCCGCCAGCAGTTGGCGCAGATCGTCCTCGCGGAGTGGCGTCAAAACGATGTCCTCCACCGCCGCCCCGGCCTGACGTATCGCGTCGAGCTTGCGCATTAACGGGTGCGTCGCGCTGACCTCGTTGTCCCGATATGCGCCGATGAGCAATAAGTGTCGGAGATCGTCGCGGGTCAACAGATCTTCGAGTAAGTCGAGCGTCGCGGCATCCAGCCACTGAAGGTCGTCGAGGACGAGTGCCAGCGGATGCTCCGGTCGTGCGAATACGGCGATGAATCGTCGGAAAACCAACTGAAAACGCCGCTGTGCTTCCGACGGCGGGAGTTCAGGAACGGGTGGTTGTTCGCCGATGACGTGCTTCAATTCCGGGACGAGCTCGACCATCAGCAAGCCATTCGGTTCCAGTGCCTCCCGAAGTGCGTCACGCCACTTGCCTAACTCGTCTTCGCCCTTACTGAGGAGTGGCCGGACAAGGCTTTGGAACGCCTGCGCCAGCGTCGCATACGGAATGTCACGTTTGTACTGGTCGAACTTGCCGGACGCAAACAGGCCGCGCGGAGGGACCAGCGGCTTGTGAAGTTCGTTCACGACGGCAGACTTGCCGATACCCGAGTATCCGGAGACGAGCACGAGCTCTGGCCGGCCGCCCGTTACCGTGCGATCGAACGCTGTTAGCAGTGCGTCCACCTCACGATCTCGCCCGTACAGCTTTTCGGGAATCATGAGGCGGTCCGGAGTGTCGTGTGCGCCGAGGGTGAAGACGTCAATGGACCCGCTTGATTCCCATTGCGACAGGCAATGCTTTAGATCGTGTTCGACTCCCGCCGCGGTCTGATATCGCTCCTCGACGGTCTTCGAGAGCAGCTTCATCGTGATAGCGGATACAGCCGCTGGAACGCTCGGAAGGCGCTCGCTGGGAGCCGTGGGTTGCCTCGCAATTTGGCAATGCACCAATTCCATCGGATCGGATGCCGTGAACGGTAGGCTGCCGGTTAGCATCTCGTAGAACGTGACGCCAAGTGAATATAGGTCGCTGCGGGAATCAATGGAGCGATTCACTCTTCCGGTCTGCTCAGGCGCCATGTATGCGAGCGTTCCAGCGATGAACTCTGGGGGTTCGGCCGATTGCCGCTCGCGCGGGAGGCGCGATGCGATGCCGAAGCCGGTGAGATGGACTCGCCCCGTCTGGGAGTCCACCAGTATGTTAGCGGGTTTCACATCTTTGTGGATCAGCCCGCGTCCGTGTAGCTGGCCGACGGCGTCAGACAACGCCACCGAGAGTCGGAGGAACTCTCCGATCTCCATCGGCTCCCGGATCAAGCGGTCGAGCGGCTCGCCTCCTGTATAATCGACCACGAGCATCGTCTGCCCGCGCTCGCGCACCAATTCCAGAGGCCGCAATGCCCACCTACCGTCCAGGTACTCCCGCAGCTCGAATTCGTGTGCGAGGCTTTTTACACTCTCAAGGATCGGATGCTCAGCGTCGGAAAGGGTGGGTACGAATGCGTACCGCCCGCTGTCAGCATCGTCCTGCGACAATCTGCAGAAGGCGCGTCCCGCATCTCGCCACAGCAACTCCAGCGAGTCGTTCTCCCAACCAGCCCCGAACAAGGCGGATGCCTTCATCTGTCCGCCTCCTCCTCGGGCTCGATTCGCATAAGAGAGGCATCTGCCTTGCGACGACGGGCCGCCAGCGATGCGCTCAGCAATGGGTCCAGAACCGTTGCCGCCCAGTCGAGTGCGCGCATCCTTGCGCCCATCTCGCCGCCGCCCGCGAATATCGACTCGATCAAACGCGTTTCGCTGAGATCCATGTCGGAATCCCTCGACTCGCCCTCGGCACGCCGGACTACAACCGAGTATTCTTCTATTTTCGCTCGTTATCGGCAGGCTTCCGCAAAGCACCAAGTTCCCATAAACACCTCGACGCTCTGCTAAGAGAGCGCGCGTGTCGTCGACGACTTGGTGGTGGCGGATCGAAGGGGGGATTGGTTAATCGTAACGATCGCTGGCTTATGGCGGAGACGAATGTTTAGGGTTCAAGCAAACGGTGACGAGTCTCTTCGATCTGTCGCGCCAGGCGTAGTTCGTCGGGGAGGGCCAGTTGGTACTCTCGAGCCAGCACTGTGTTGCGAAGGCCCTCCAGAGCGTAGTGTGCGACCGCAGCGTCTCGCTCGGAACACAGGATGAGACCAACAGGCGGGTTCTCATCCGGCAAGCTCCAATGCTCGCGCGCATAGTTCAAGTAAAGATTCATCTGTCCAGCATCGGAGTGGGTAAACTTGCCGATTTTCAGATCGATAACGACGAGGCAACGCAGTCGGCGATGAAAGAGTAGCGGGTCGACACGATACCACTCCGTACCGACGCGGAGTCGACGTTGGCGAGCAACAAACGTGAAATCGTTGCCGAGTTCCAGGAGGAATCTTTCCAGCTCGTTTATGAGAGCACTCTCAAGGTCCGATTCAGAGTACTCGTCCTTGAGTTGAGGAATTCCAGCACAAACGGATCCCGAATCTCGCAGTCCGCGGCGGCTCGTTCTGCCCTGGAAATCGACGAACGTTTCTTGCCACGAAGGCGTTCGTACGCGCGACTGGCGATCTGCCGGTCCAGTTCGCGGACCGACCATCCGCCACGTAGCGATTCGTCTTCGTAATAACGCCGGGCTTGCATCTCGGGTACGGTCAACAGTCGTACGTAGTGTGACCATGAGAGGGGAAACAGCGGACCCTTGGGAGAAAGTCCAGACAACGTCTGGACTGTCGGCTGCGCCTCTAACGATTCAGACGGCGTCTGGATTTTCTCGCGGTAGGCAAGAAAGAACTGCCGCATCTGAAAAACGTTCGTCCGAGAAAACCCGCGGCCAAAGCGCGCAGTCAAATCCCTAGCGAGGTTTACTACGAGTTCTTCGCCATATGACGCTCGATCGTATCCCTTTTGTTTCTGCTCGACAATCCGCCGCCCGATTTGCCAATAGGTAGAGCTCATTACAGCGTTCACCGCCCGCCCCGCAGATTGCCGGGCGTGTTCCAGCAACTGGGACACCTCCATTAGCAGGGTTTCGTATCCGGCAGGTCCTAAAGAATGGGGCAATTTCTTATTTGGCATCAATCACCCCGCGCATTCGTGTCTAGGAATTGGAAACTTGATGCGACTCTCGCGCAGATCGGCTATGACCATTTCATCGCAAGTCGCCACTGTACGCCGGTTCGGCTTTCCGTTGGCTCTGAGCGCTGAAAATCAAGTCCGACCCCTTTCCAACAAGCGCTCTACTGTGGGGCATCCGACCGTGCCAAAACCGTGTCAAAACTCCCTGCGTTGGAACTATTGGGGTTAGCTTTGAGCGAAAAGCAGATTCCCAAATTGTTGAAAACACTAAGAAGTGTCAGAATTATTAGATCCGTTAGAACGGGATGGGATGCGCCCAAGCCAGGTGCGCTACCAGGCTGCGCTACGCCCCGACATCACTGCTCTCTTGATTCTAAACCACCAGACACGACGGGATCGTTACCTTCACGAGTATGTTCTCCTCCGATGCCATGCCAAAATATTCGGGAATGGACATCTGTTCTCTCTCCGCGCGCGCGATGGCGGCCGAAATCCGCGCCGGTCGACTCTCCGCCCGCGAAGCGCTCGACGCGCACCTCGCACGTATCGCAGCCGTTAACCCGAAGGTCAACGCGATTGTCACCTTGGTTCCCGAACGCGCCTGCATGCAGGCTCGCGATGCTGACGAGAAACAGGCGCGGGGTGAATCCCTGGCCCCGCTTCACGGCCTGCCCATCGCGCACAAAGACTTGCAGGACACCGCGGGCGTCCGCACAACATACGGCTCGCTGCTCTTTAAGGAACACTTTCCGCTCCAGGACTCACCCCTGGTCGAGCGAATCCGCAGGGCCGGAACCATCATGGTCGGCAAAACGAACACCCCGGAATTCGGTGCCGGATCGCAAACCTACAACGTCGTCTTCGGAGCCACTCGCAATCCTTGGGACCTCAGCAAAACGTGCGGCGGCAGCAGCGGTGGCGCCGCCGTCGCCCTCGCCTGTGGAATGGTTCCCCTTGCCGACGGCAGCGACCTCGGAGGCTCTTTGCGCAACCCGGCGAGTTTCTGCAATGTGGTCGGGTTTCGGGGCTCCGTGGAACTCGGCCCTCAAACAGCGTCCCCCTGGTTCAGTTTGGCAGTCGAAGGGCCGATGGCGCGCACCGTGGACGACACCGCCTTTTTTCTGAGCGCGATCCAAGATTCCGCGCCTCGCCTTCTCGACCGCGATTTTCGCGGCCTTCGCATCGCCTGGTACCGCGACCTTGGCGGTATTCCGTTCGACCGTCGTGTTCGCAGCGCGGTCGATTCGAAGCGTCGTGCCTTCGAAGCCCTGGGGTGCACGGTCGAAGAAGCAGAACCCGACTTCAGTGGGGCCGACGAAGTGTTTAAAACAATGCGCGCGCTCCTGTATCAGTTCAATCTGGGCGCGCTCACCCACGAACAGCGCAAGCTGGTGAAGGCGCCGGTTCTCGAAGAGATCCAGCGTGGAGAAAAGCTGCGCGGACCCGACGTCGCTCGAGCCGAGTCGCTACGCCTCGCACTACTCGAGCGAGCCCGCGTCTTCTTCCAAAAACACGACTATTTTGTACTGCCGGTAAGCCAAGTCCCTCCGTTTCCTGTTGAGCAACAGTGGATCACCGAAATCGAAGGCGTGCGAATGGAATCGTATCTGGAATGGATGCGCTCCTGCTACTACATCTCCGTGCTAGGTTACCCCTCGCTGGCCATGCCTGCGGGTTTCACTTCCGAGGGATTACCCGTCGGCCTGCAGATTGTCGGCAAGCATCGCGACGATTGGGGCGTCCTGCAAATTGGCCATGCCTTGGAGATAGCTCAGCCAACAGTCTCCGCGCCGCTCCTTTAGGGAAAACCAAAGGCGCAACTCTGCTGGCCCGCCAGGCGGTGCGGCCCTTCCTCGCTGCCGCCAGGGCCCGTGCAGCACCAGAGTAGCGCCGCAGCCATTTCTTGAAGCCATCACAAAGACAAACAGCGCCCAAGGATTACCTGAGCAAAACAATGATGCCGTCAACAACATGAAAACGGAACGGCCGTATCAGCGGCTGAACGGGGTAAAGAACAGGGCGACCGTGGTGCGCATAAGATCTTCAGGATTAAACGTCGCCCCGGAATGAAAAGTTTGCCCGCACTGGCTCTCGCCTGTGGCGCCAAAAGCAGGCTGTACAACGTTTCCACCATGCAGCCCGCTCGGCGTCCACAGCTCCTCCGATTACTTGTGCTTTGCGTCGTAGATCTGGTCGCTGACCTTGTTCTGTTCCTGGTTGATCTGGTGTTTCTCGTTGTTCGTCAGGTTTCCGCCGTTGGCGGAGCGATCGCCCCAGGTCTGGTGGTTGATCGCCGACTCTTTATTCTCCAGCCTGGCCGTCTGCCCCGCATTCAGTTTGCCGGATGCAATACCTTGCGAGATTCGCTGCTGCTGGTCGTAACGGCGCTGGTCGACTTCATTGTTGCCGTACCGCTGCTTCACGTCATTGTGTTTGTCGGCGTAGATCTGGTTGCTGAGCCGATTCTGCTGCCGATTCACTTGCTGCTTCTGGGCCGAGGTCAGTTTCCCTCCGTCCTGAGAGCGGTCCGTTCGAATCTCTTTGTTGAGGTTCGATTCTCTATTCTCCAAGTTCTTCGTCTCACCCGCGGTAAGCTGGCCCGACTTCACGCCATTGGCGATGCGTCCCTGCTGGTTGACCTTCCGCTGATGCACCTGCGCAAATGCACCGGTTGTCAGCGCCGCGACTAAAGCCGTCGCAAAGAAAATCGTTCTCATTTTTCCTTCCTCCTTCCAACTACCTTCTACTTGCTACAAATCCAACTGCGGCTCCGGAGTTGCGCCCCGCGCAGTTAAATCGAATTCATGACAAAGGCTTCAGAATCGGAGGAAAGACAGTTAACGGTTAGCAGCCTCGATGTGATCCACCTTGATGATGCCTGTCTTCTCAAAAAGCGTGCCCGAAACCTTGACTCTTTGCGCTGCGAATCTTTCCGGCGTTGCCTGATCGCTCAGCTTGTACATCTTCTTGCCGTCAAACAGCACATACTTGGACGTCTTTGCGCACGCCTTAATGCACTCCGGCTCCGGCCCCATATTCATGGCCCTGTGATCTTTACCGCACATCCCGTCGGTGATCACACCAGTGAACGTCTCCGCGCTCAACAGCAGGGCGGATATGGTGAAAAGAAGAAATAGCCTAGTCATGATGCGTCTCCAGAATAATTCGCCGCCAGATTTCGTTGAACCGAGTTTCCGGCAGCGCTTGCTTGAGTTGAAATCGTGCTTCGCCATCGAGCGATGTCAACGTTAATTCGAATGGCCCGGCGCTGCTCAGGTTATCGATGTCGCGAAATCGCCACGTACGTGAAGAACAGGCCGCGACGAAGACCACACGATCGGCATCGATGCTCAGCTCTCCGTTAATGCCGCTCAGGCGATGCAGAAGCTTGGCGCCACCGTGCCACACCGGGTCATCGGTTGGGGCTTTGATCTCCGCTACCAGGCGCCGATCGAGCCGGGCGCTCAACAGGGCATAGACCTTGACTGCTGCTGTGTCCGGCAGGCCATCGAACGTGAATTCGCGGTCGCGGCCCAGGCGCCAGCGAACATCCTCATAGGTGCGAATCGTGATGCTGGTTGGACTCAAAACCAGTGCCTGGATCTCTTCATAGTTCCACCGCCGTTCGTCGAACTCCATCGCGGTGTCACTGAAAGTCAAAGTACCCTTCACGCCACCGTGCAAGTGGCGCAGCCTTGCGGGAAACGCTACCGGCTGTGCCGCGAGCGAGCCGGCTACCAGCACGCAAGCAATCAGCCAGCGATTTGACGTTTTAGTTCGAAATGCCATTTCCAGACCTCATAAACCGCGGGGTAGACAACCAGCTCCAGCAGGAACGAAGTGAAGATCCCGCCGATCATCGGCGCCGCGATGCGCTTCATGACATCCGCCGCGGCGCCCGTGGACCACATAATCGGAACCAGCCCCATGAACATGCATGCCACCGTCATGAACTTGGGCCGGATGCGTTTCACCGCTCCGTGCACGATCGCCTCGCGAAGATCATGGAGGCTTCTCAAACGTCCCTCTACCGCCGCTTTGGAGTACGCAAGATCGAGGTAGAGCAGCATGAAAACGCCGGTCTCGGCGTCGACCCCCATCAATGCGATCAGCCCGACCCACACGCCGATGCTGACGTTGTATCCAAGCACATACAGGAACCAGATCGCTCCCACGGCGGAGAAAGGCACGGCCAACACGACGATGGCAGTCTTTGCGAACGACTTGGTGTTCGCATACAGCAGCATCAATATCAGAAACAGCGTCAGCGGCACCACGATAATCAGCCGCTGGCGAACACGTTCCATGGACTCGTACTGGCCGCTCCACGTAATGGCGTAGCCGGCGGGCAACTGTAGGCGTTCCTTCACCACGCGCTTCGCCTCGGCAACATAACTGCCCACATCTCGACCGGCAACGTCGACGTAGACGTACCCGGTCAGCAGTCCATTCTCGTTACGTAACATCGACGGACCGGATCGCACTCGCACCGCGGCCAATTCCGAGATCGGAACTTGTGCCAGCGAACCCGTGCCAGGCAGATTCACCGGAACCAGCACACGCGCCAGCTCAGACGGATTGCTTCGGAAATCGCCCATATAGCGGACGTTGACGGGGTAGCGCGCTCGGCCTTCGACCGTCGTCGTAACGTTCTCTCCGCCGATGGCGTTCATTACGATGGCCTGGGCGTCGTCGATCGTGAGGCCGTAACGAGCCAATGCCGGACGGTTCCAGTCGAAGTCGAGGAAGTACCCACCGACAATTCGCTCGGCGAACACATTGCGAGTCCCAGCCACGCCAGGCAGAAACTGTTCCATTTCCTTACCTATCCGCTCGATCTCGTTGGTGTCCGAGCCTGAGATCTTAATCCCAACTGGCGTTCGCACTCCAGTTGTGAGCATGTCGATACGGCCTTTCACGGGCATGGTCCAGGCGTTGGAAACGCCTGGCAGCTTGAGTGACTCGTTCAACTCATCGACAAGCTGATCTGTGGAAATGTGATCGGGTGTGAAACGTCGCAGTACCGGAAGAACCCATTGCGGCGCCCAATCGGTGTACCACGTGTCCACCTTGCGCCACTGATCCTGCGGTTTCAGGACCACAACTGTTTCCATCATCGACAGCGGCGCCGGGTCTGTTGAGGTCTCGGCGCGGCCTGCTTTGCCCATTACGTTCTCAACTTCGGGGAATGCCCGGATAATGCGATCCTGCACCCGCATTAGATGCTGTGCTTCGGTCAGAGAGATGCCGGGAAGGGTCGACGGCATGTACAGCAGTGTCCCTTCATCGAGCGGTGGCATGAATTCGGAACCGAGCTTTTGGTATACCGGCACCGTAAAAGCCACCGCCGCGATCGCGACGCTAATCACTGCCCATCGCCAACGAAGCGCCCACCCGCAAATTGGCCCGTAAACCCGAATCAGTACGCGGCTGATCGGATGATTCTCTTCGGAGTGAATCTTGCCCACCAGGACCGCATTTACCGCGTTCGCCACCCACTTCGGACGAAAACTGAAATTCCGCATGTGCGTGAACGCCAGCCTCATGGCGGGGTCAAGCGTGATGGCGAGCACCGCCGCCACGATCATGGATATATTCTTCGTGTAGGCCAGCGGCTTGAAGAGACGCCCTTCCTGCGCTTCGAGCGTGAGGACAGGGATGAAGGAGACTGCAATCACGAGGAGCGCAAAAAAGCTCGGCGCGCCTACCTCTTTCACTGCGTTGAGCACCACGCGGTGGTAGTCTTCCTTGCGACCTGCTCGTTCCCATTCTTCTAGCTTCTTGTGCGTTTGCTCAACGACCACGATCGCGGCATCCACCATTGCCCCTATCGCGATGGCAATGCCGCCAAGCGACATGATGTTCGAGGTGAGCCCCATCGCCTTCATCGGGATGAAGGAGATGATAATCGCCACAGGTATTGTGACCACCGGGATGACTGCGCTGGGGAAATGCCACAGGAAGATCAGAATCACGAGCGACACGATGACGATTTCCTCGATCAGGGTGTGGCGCAAATTGTCGATCGAACGGTGGATCAGGTCGGATCGATCGTAGGCCGTCACGACCTTTACGCCAGTCGGCAAGCCTGGTTCAATATCGTGCAGTTTTTCCTTGACGCGGTCGATGACGCGGAGCGCGTTTTCGCCTTGCCGCATCACAACGATGCCCGCGGCGACGTCGCCTTCGCCGTTCCAGTCCGCGACGCCGCGGCGCAGGTCGGGGCCGAGCGTCACGTCACCGACATCGGCAACCCGAATCGGAGTGCCGCCGGCGCTATTGGCAAGCACGATGTTGCGGAGGTCGTCGGGCGATTTGACGTAGCCGTGGCCACGCACCATGTATTCGGCGCCGCTCGATTCAATGAGCCGGCCGCCGACGTCTTTGTTGCTCGCCCGAACTGCTTCGACCACCTTCATGATTGGGACATTCAACGCCTGTAGCTTCCTGGGATCGACGTTGACCTGGTATTGCCGGACAAGTCCGCCGATGGGCGCCACTTCGGCGACACCGGCCACGGCCTTGAGCTGGTATTGGAGGAACCAATCCTGAATCGACCGAAGCTCAGCGAGGTTGTGCCGGCGCTGCGTGTCGATGAGCGCGTACTGGAACACCCAGCCAACGCCCGTCGCGTCCGGTCCGAGTTCGGTTTTCACGCCCTGCGGCAGCCTCGGCAGCACGCTTTGCAGGTACTCCATCGTGCGTGCGCGTGCCCAATAGATGTCGGTGTTCTCGTCGAAGACGATATAAACGTACGAATAGCCAAAGTCGGAAAATCCCCGAACCGCTTTTACCTTCGGCGCACCCAGCATTGCGGTGACGAGGGGATAAGTGACCTGGTCCTCCATGATGTCGGGGCTGCGGTCCCAACGCGAATATATGATGACCTGGGTATCGCTAAGGTCCGGGATTGCGTCGAGCGGTACATTCAGCATCGACCATACGCCGGCGCTTACAGCGAACAGCACAAGTACGAAAACGATGAGCCGATTCCGTCCGCTGAACTCGATAACCCGATCAATCATTCGGTGAGTACTCCGCGTTCGGCTTAGGACTAATTAGTAACGCCGCCTTCAGGCGGTCTTTTCGAAGATGGGATACTACCGACGTCGTCTGCCGCACTGGCAACCGGAAGGGAAGTGGTTGTTCATCACATGGACGCTGCATGGCTCCGTTCCTGCCGGATCTGAGGTGAAGGGAGCTACGCCCGGAGAGCGCTTCCAGTCGCTCTACATTATGCTGGATCGAGCTTCTGAGGGCCCGATGTGGCTGCGGGATCCAAGAGCCGCTACAGCCGTATGCGACGTCAATCGAAGAGCCGAGAGTGAGGAGCATCTCTGCGAAATCGGGGCCTACGTCGTTATGGGCAATCATGTACATTTGCTTGCTCGTCCAATAGAGCCGGCTGCCACAGTTACCAATTGGATCAAGGGTGTGAGCGCGCGTGAGGCGAACCGCTTGTTGAATCGCACCGGCACACACTTCTGGAATCGCGAGTTTTTTGACCGCTGGGTCCGGAATGACGTCGAGCACGTGCGCATCGCGTACTACATCATCAACAACCCAGTCCGTGCCGGCTTTGTCACGCGGCCTGACGACTGGCTCTGGTCCAGCGCTGCGCGCTAAGGACAACCTAAAGGTTGCGTTACTCACGCTGTGCCTCCGAGTCGATCAGAAACGTGCCCGACGCCACAACCCGCTCCCCCGCCCTTAGCCCACGCAACACCTGAACCCTATCCCCCATGCGATCGCCAGTCTCCACCTGCCGCGCCTCAAGGTTGCCATCACCCTTATCGACATACACTGTCTTCCGCAAACCCGTGTCGATGACGGCATCGGCAGGAACACTAAGCCGCCCGCTAACGCCGACCCGGAACTCGACGTCGACGAACATGTCGGGCTTCAGCCGGAGACCCGGATTAGCTACCTCAAGGCGGACTTTCATCGTGCGGGTGGTCGGATCCATCTGGGGCTGGATGTAGCTTACTTTCGCCTGAATCCCTTGGCCTATCACCGCTGCCTGACCTTCATGAATCTTCTGAATATCCGTCTCAAACACGTCCGCCATAATCCACACCCGGCTGAGATCGCCGATCGCGAACAACTCCGTGTCGGGCGACACACGCTGGCTGGGAAACGCGTTGCGCGACATGACGAATCCCGAAGCAGGCGAAAACATCGTCACCGTCCGCGCCGGCCGGCGCGTGAGTTCTAATTCCGCAATCTGCTCCGCGCTCAAATCCCACAACTCCAGGCGGCGCCGCGCGGCTTCCACGAGAATCAGGCTGTTCTCGTAAGCCTCATGACTCGGACTCGCCTTCATCTCGTCGCGCGCCCGCAACGCGACGAGCAACTCCTGCTCGGATGCCAGCATTTCAGGACTATAGATGGTGAGCAGCGCATCGCCGGCCTTAACAAACTGGCCCGTGAAATCGGCGTGAACCTGATAGATCCAGCCTTCAATCTTCGGGTGAACCCGCGTGATCTTGGTCTCGTCCTGAACCACACGTCCCGATGCACGGATCGTTTCCAGTTCCGACGCAGGCTCGACCGTCGCGTACGTTACGCCCAGCAGTTGCTGCTTCTCCTGCGCGACGTTCAGCTCGTAAACCGGCTCCAACTCGTTCCCCGTCGCGGGATTCAGCCCTGGAACCTCGGAGTGGTACGAATGGTCTTTCGGATCGCGATAGTACACGACCCTCCGATTTCCCGGCGTTGGAATCCGTCCTTCCTCGTAAACCGGCTCGAGCTTCATTCCGCAATCGGGTGCGATGCCCGGCCGATCGGAGTGATAGGCCGGATGCATCGGGTCAACCCAGTACAGAATCGTGCGGCCCTTATGGGCACCGGGCGGGCGATGCGTGTACCACACGCCGCCGGCAAATCCCGCACCTAACGTCAGCAACACGAAGATCACGAAAGCCAGCTTCTTCATGGAATCAACTCCGCTCCACTCATCTGCTCCAGCAGCACGAGCGCTGTATGAAACTCATGCAACTGTTCGTGGTAGTTCATTTCGTAATCCGTGATTGCCAGCTCGTTGGTCAATACCGAAAGAAAATCGGTGCTCCCGGTCTGGTAGGAAGCGAGCGACGACTCCACCGTGAGCCGCGCCTGCGGAATCAGAACCTTAGTGTAGAGGTCGATCAACTTCTGGGCCGTTTGCGCCGCCAGGAACTCATCGCGAATTTGATACTCGAGTGTTTTTGACGTTGCTTCGTACGCATGCTTCGCTCCGGCCATCTCCTGGCTACGCTCCGTGATTTCGGCACGTGTTCGCGCCGTGTGGATCGGAATTCTCACATCGGCACGAAACATGTACATGGATGGCATGGAGCCCATGTTGTAGTAGCCCGCGTTAAGCGTCACGTCAGGTGAATAGTCTTTGCGCGCAAGGTTGAGCGCCAGGCTGGACGCCTCAATTCGTTTTTGATCGCGCATCAGTTCGGGCGATCGCTGCCGGGCCTGTTCGATGAGATCCTCAGCCGAGAAGTTCAGCGGTTCGAAGTGAGGCTCGGGCGGTCGTGGAAGAGCTGCGGAGCCAGGCCGGTCGAGCAGACTATTGATCTCCGCCTCACGCGCATGCCTTTCACGCTCAAACTGTACGAGCCTGGTTTCAATCAGCGTGATTTGGGTTTGCGCTTTGAAGACGTCGGCCTGCGCTCCCTTGCCGACCGAATAACGCGCCTCGGTCACGTGCAGCAGCGACCGTAAGACCTCCCGATTGCTTTCCAGCACGTCCTGCATCAACCAGGCATGGTCCAGGCCGAAATAGGCTATCTTCAGGCGAGCAATGACATCGAATTCTACGGCGCGGAACTGCTGCATCTCGACATCGGCCTCTTTCGCTGCGACCTCGCCGCGCAGCCGCAGCTTTCCCGGAGCGGGCAGCTCTTGAGAAGCCATTACACCGGCGTTCGCTACCGGATTTGAGCCCACCCCTGCACCGGGTAGAGGATTTCCGGCCGAGGTCCAGCCCGCCGAAACCATTGGATCCGGCAACGCACGCTCCTGGGCCGGACGCTGCCTCGCCGCCTCGTACTTCTTCTGCGCAGCGAGGATTTCGGGGTTGCGCAGCAGGGCGTCGGCCACCAGTTCCTTGAGAATCGTATGATCCTGTGCCGTCAGGACGCACGGCAAAGCCAGCAACAGTGCGGTAATCCGCACAAATCCTCCTTCATTCGTTAATCAGAGTGACAGTAAGACAAGCGTGCGCTTGTCTCTAGATCGTGAGGACCGAATTGCGGAGGTAGAGATCAGGCGGGACGTAGACGTGAGCGGAACTGGTGAGTGCTGGGTAGTTGACTACAGGCTCTACCGTAATTAGCCGGGCTTCACCAATTGGAGCAGCGGCCGGCTGCATTTTCGCGATGCCCAGATCCGGCTGCGGGCAGGTCTTGACCTTGTGGCAGCTACCGTGTTGACAGCAGGACGCGGCCGAAATCGGACACGGCGCACAGAGGCCATTCATGATGCTACCTTGCAGCACGAAGACAACGGCGATGGCAAATATCGCGCGAATCACGTCACAACCACATATGCACGCAAGATGCCAGTAAGGCAGGATTGCATCCTGCGCACCGGTTTTCAACCGCTGCTGGTCGCTTAGCCCAACAAGTTGAGGAGCGGGTTGCAAATCCGCGGCACGGTCGAAACATCACGTACGGAAGGCTGTGGAAGGGTGGAGCAAGCGGTTCGTCTGCCTTTGAATCTCACCGGGAACGCGCAGGCGACACCGCCTGCGCCACCTTGGTGGTCCATGGAGACAGGTTGAAAACCTGCTTTACAGCAGCGGCATTGGGTGAAATCCCCCAAGACTTGACAGAACTTCCCTAACCAAAACAGAATGACATAGTCTATCTATGTCAGAGAACATGCGAGACGAGATTCCGCCCGGCACCTTGGATATGCTGATCCTCAAAACCCTCGCCAAAGGGACCGATAAGCACGGCTTTGAGATCGCAGAGGCGATTCGCGAATCCTCCGAAGATGTCCTGCACGTCGAGGAGGGATCCCTTTATCCCGCGCTGCAACGCATGCTGATCAAAGGTTTGATCCACGGCGAGTGGGGCAAGACGGACGAGAATCGACGCGCCCGATACTACCGGCTCACACCCGCCGGCCGCAAACAACTACAACTGGAAATGGAACGGTACCAGAGGGTCGCCCAGGCGATCGCTCGCATTCTGCAACCGGCGTAAGGAGAGAGAAATGGGATTCGGCGAGCTGTGGCGCAGATTGGCATACATGATTAACGCGCGGAAAGAAGCTGAGCGATTGGACGATGAGGTTCGACTGCACATGGAGCTGCGGGCACGCCGTTTGCGCGAGGAGGGTGTCAGTCCTGAAGACGCTCCTTATGCCGCGCGACGCGAGTTCGGCAATCGGACGCGCATCGAAGAGACCAGTCACGAGCTGTGGAGTTGGACCTGGCTGGAACAACTCTTCCGCGATCTTCGCTACGCCGGACGAACGCTGCGAAAGAGTCCCTCCTTTTCAGTCATCGCGGTGCTCTCTCTCGCGGTAGCCCTGGGTTCGACCACATCCATCTTCTCGTTCGTACGCGCGATCGTCATCATGCACTTACCGGTGACCGGCGCCGATCGACTCGTGATTCTGCGACAGCACAACGAGCAGTTCCATATGGAGAATTGCTGTTTCTCCGACCCGTTTTTTCAACGCCTCAAGAAGGAAGCCGTAGGGTTTGAGGACGCGCTCGCAGTGATCCCCCTCCAGGTAAGCCTGACCGATCGCGAGCAAACGGAAAACGTGCAGGCTGAAATTGTCAGTGGAAATTACTTCGCCATGTTAGGCGTTCGAGCCGCCGAAGGGCGTTTGCTGGATGCGGCTGACGGGAGTTCGGAGGGCGGGGGATACGTTTGTGTCATCAGCAATCGGTTGTGGCAGGAACGGTTCGGCGGCAGTGCTGACGTGATCGGACGTAGAATCCTGCTCAACAACGAGCCAGTGCAAATCGTGGGCGTAACGGCGCCGGGATTCACTGGAGCGGGTTTGCATGAACCGCACGATATTCAGGTCCCCGCATCAATTACCGGGAAGCTGTTCGGCAATTACCCAGTGTGGCTGGGGTTCAATCAGATCCTCGCGCGGCTGAAACCCGGTGTGACACCGGCACAGGCCGTCGCGCGTTTGAATGTGGTCGGACTCCAAATTGAGAAGGCGCTTGGCCAGAATACCTCGCCAAAGGACGTTTTCTTCGCCCGGGATGGCAGCCAGGGACTCGATTCGAGAAAGTCAGAGTTCGGAAAGCCGGTGCTGCTGCTGCTCGGACTGGTTGGAACGGTGCTGCTCGTCGCCTGCGCGAATCTGGCGGCACTGTTACTGGTGCGATCGGTTGAGCGAACGTCCGAGGCCGGTGTTCGGCTCGCTCTGGGCGGCTCACGAGCCACGCTCATGCGGCATTTCCTCACGGAGAGCATGGTTCTCGCGATCGCGGGAGGCGTGGCCAGTTGGGGTTTCGGCCAGGTTCTCACCGCCTTTCTGCTGAAGCTCCTGGGTCCGCAGGCGGAGGGCTTGTCGCAGTTCGTACGCCCGAATCCTGCTGTATTCGCCTTCTCAGCGGCACTCACGCTCGTGGCGGGGATTCTGTTCGGGCTGCTTCCGGCATGGCGTGCGGCTCAATGCGATCCCTTACTGGCGATTCGGGGACTCGTTAATGCGGTGCCAGGAGGCCGCTCGCTGGCCTCGCGAGTTTTGATCGCGGGTCAGATTGCGCTTTCGCTTGTGCTGCTGTTCGGCGCCGGCCTCTTCGTCAGAACGCTTCAAAACCTGCGGTCTATCGATGTGGGCTTTAAGCCGGAGAACGTCGCCACCTTACGTATTGATCTGCGGAACACTTCATATGCTGCGAACGGAACGCCTCAGTTCTATGAAAATCTGCTCCGAAGCGTGCGCGAACTTCCAGAGACTCGGGCGGCGAGCCTGACCACTATCAGCGTCTTAACAGGTTCGATGGCGTCAACGCTGCTGCAGGAAGTGCCGGCTTATACGGGCTCCGACCACATGTCCTACTATTCCGTGGTGAGCAACGGCTACTTTCGGACGTTGGGAATTCCCCTGATCGCGGGACGCGACTTTAATAGCGACGACCGCGCCGCGCCGAAAACGGAAGGCGTTGCGATTGTGAACGAACATTTCGCGCGCCAATATTTGTCGGGTGACGCCATTGGCAAGGCTTTTACGATGTCCGGAGGACGCAAGCTCCGAGTCGTAGGCGTCGTTGGCACGGCGCGGTATCGGTGGCTTAAGGAGGAACCACAATCCGTGATGTACCTTCCGGTGACGCAATGGACGTTCCCGAAATCGCTGAACCTGCAGGTGCGAACATCGGGCGACGCGGCAGCGACATTAGAGCGGCTGCGTGCGCTGATCCGCCGGATCGATCCGATCGTGCCGGTCGATGAGATGAGCACTATGGAGATGCAAATCGATCAGGCGCTGGCGCGCGAACGCCTGCTAGCATTCCTGTCGACGCTGATGGGCGGAATTGCTGTCACTCTGGCTGCGATTGGTCTGTATGGAGTTCTGTCGTTCGCCGTGGCGCGGCGAACTCGGGAGATCGGGATTCGGATGGCTCTGGGCGCCGGGCGTGAGACGATTCTCGGACAGTTCCTGGCTGAAAGCGGTTGGATCGTGGGCAGTGGACTCGCTGTGGGCGTTCCGCTGGCTTTGGCCGCTGGTTCACTGGCCGCATCGCTGCTCTACGGCCTGAAGTCACAGGATATTTTGACGGCCGTTCTCGCTACTGTCGTGTTGTGCGCGGTCGCGTTCAGCGCGGCGCTCATTCCCGCCTGGCGCGCGGCGCGGCTCGATCCCATGGGCGCGCTCCGCTGGGAATAATAGCGCGCGCCTGCGCTTATCGCGCTGCCCACGACGGCACAGCTCACAAGGCCAGTTCGAAAACGGCGCGGGCGCCTGCCTTTGAACCTCACCGACAACACGCAGGCGAAACCGCCTGTGCCACCCTGCTTTCATCCACTTTCGTGGACCGGGCCCATAGGGCGAACGCGACTTATGGCCGGCTGGCCCCGGTGCTACCGAGTGAAGCTGAGACCTTCACCCGATATTCTTTCGCCTTCTCGATAATCGCGTGGGCGTCGAGCGTCAGCGAGCGGCCATCCCGAACGATCTGCTTGCCGTTGACAGTGACATCCTGGACATCGGAGCCTTTCAGGGCGTAAACGATTTGCGAGTAGACGTTGTAAAGCGGGACGGCGTGCGGGCGGTCGAGACGAAGCGTGATAAAGTCGGCTTTCTTTCCCGGTTCGAGCGAGCCGATTTGCTTGTCGAGTCCAGCAACTCGCGCTCCATCGATGGTGGCCATTTCGAGGGCCTTTTCGGCGGGCAAAGCGCGCGGATCGCCGCTGGTCACCTTCTGGAGATCGGAGGCAAGGTTCATGTCTTCCATGAGGTCGAAATCGTTGTTGCTACCGGCGGGGCCGTCGGTGCCCAGGCCGGTCGGGACGCCGGCGGCCAGCAGCTTAAGAACGGGCGCGATTCCACTCGCGAGCTTCATGTTGCTGGTGGGGCAGTGGCCGATTCCGGTTCCGTGCTGCTTCAGGATCTGGATATCCGCGTCGTCGAGCCAGACTCCATGCGCCGCGATGGTGGGGCCGTCGAGAACACCCAGCTTCTCCAGGATCTGGGTCGGACTCATGCCTCGCGCGGCGCGGGCATCGTCATTCTCTTTTTTGGTCTCGGAGAGATGAATGACGAGCGGCACCCCGTATCGGTTGGCGAGGCGCCGACAGGCCTGAAGGTCAGCATCGCTGTTGGTGTACAGGGCGTGAGGGGCGACTGTGGCAACGATGAGCGGATCACCTTTGAATTGCTTTATGAAGCCCTCAGTGAACCGGAGCGAATCGCCGGGGGTTTTGGCGTCGGGTACCGGGAATCCGATGATCGTTTCGCCCAGGACTCCACGCATCCCGGCTTCCTTGGTGGCCTGGGCGACACGGTCCTCGAAGTAGTACATGTCAACGTAGGTCGTCGTGCCTGAGAGCATCATCTCCAGACACGCCAGTCGCGTTCCCCACAGAACGAAGTCGGGCGAGACGTTTTTCGCTTCTGCCGGAAAGATGAATTTGGTGAGCCAGTCCTGGAGAGCGAGATCGTCGGCGATGCCGCGCAGGAGCGACATGGCGGCGTGGGCGTGAGTATTGACGAGGCCGGGAAGCAGGATCGCGTCGGGACGATCGAGACGCTGCTTTGCGGGATGCTGGCGCTCGATTTCCGCTCGCGGCCCGACGGCGATAATGTGATCGCCCTGGACCGCTACGGCACCGTTCTCGATGAGGCGATGCGAGGCGTCCATCGTCACTACGTAGCGGGCCGTGTAGAGCCAGTCGGCCGGCTGCGCCTTCGCGGAGAGGACGATCAGCACCAGGCAGGCGGAAAGCCTGCCCCACCTAGAGAAACGAAACATCGAAAGGCCTTGGGAATAATTCTCTCATCTGAAATTTCTCGGTTTTGCGTTGGAGGTTGACGAGCGTTACCTCGATGTCGCCGCAGAACTCCCACAGGAGCTGGCGGCAGGCTCCGCACGGTGGCGTCAGGACGTCCGTGTCGGCCGCCACTGCGATGCGTCGGAATCTGCGCGCGCCTTCGGAAATGGCCTTGAAGATGGCGACACGTTCGGCGCAAACCGTCAGGCCGTAGGTGGCGTTTTCCACGTTGCAGCCAGTGAACAGGCGCCCGGATTCATCTTCGAGCGCCGCGCCGACCTTGAACTTCGAGAATGGGGCGTGAGCATTTTCGCGGGCCTCGAGCGCCGTTGAAAGCAAGTCAGACACGAGCGATCCTCGGCAACACCAGTTTCAGGAAATTGACCAAGGTACCGTGGACGCGGCGCCCGGTTTCGAGCACTTCGGCATGATTCAGTTTTTGGGGAAGGACACCCGCGGCCATATTGGTAACGCAGGAAATCGCGAGCACTTTCAGACCGAGGTAGTTCGCCATAATCACTTCGGGAACCGTCGACATGCCGACCAGGTCGGCGCCGATGACGCGCAGGTAGCGAATCTCCGCCGGGGTTTCGTAGCTGGGGCCGGGGAGCGCCGCGTAAACGCCTTCGCGCAGATCGAGCCGCATTTGCCGTGCGACGTCTTTCGCGACGGCCCGGTACTGGGCGCAGTAGGCATCCGTCATATCGGGGAATCGCGGGCCGAGCGTGTCGTCGTTCGGCCCGATGAGCGGGTTGATCCCCTGGAGGTTGATGTGATCGGAGATCAGAACGAGACCGCCTTGCTGGTAGCCCAGGTTGATGCCGCCAGCGGCGTTAGTGAAGACGATGGACTGCACGCCGAGACCGGCGAGGACTCGCACTCCGGTGGTCACCTGCGCGGCGGTGTAGCCTTCGTAAACGTGCGCCCGGCCTGCCAGCACGGCGATTTCGATGCCTGCCAGAGAACCGATGATCAGCTTGCCCGCGTGACCAACCGCCGTGGACGCGGGCCAACCGGGGATATCCGAATATGGGATCGCGATGGGATCAGACAGTTCGTCGGCAAACGCTCCGAGGCCGCTTCCGAGCACCACCGCCGCGGCGGGCTGGATCGTCGTGAGCGAGCGGACGTAGTCGACTGCCGCTTGCATCAGAGGAACATCCCTGCAATGCAGGCCGACATGAAGTTCGCCATCGTGCCGGCGGCAACTGCTTTCAAGCCTAAGCGGGCCAGGTCGGATTTGCGGGTGGGCGCCAACGCTCCGATGCCTCCAATCTGAATCGCGATGGAACTCAGATTAGCGAACCCGCAGAGGGCATAGGTCGCAATCGTGAACGACCGCGGATCGAGGTGGTCGCGCATCGGTCCCAATTGCTGGAAAGCAATAAATTCGTTCAGAATGAGCCGGATTCCCAGAAGATTGCCGATCGACTGGCAATCGTTCCACTTCACTCCCATCAACCACGCGACCGGCGAGAAGACATAGCCGCAAAGCTGTTGGAGCGAAGTGTGGAAGTTGCCGAGAATTCCGTTTACAAGCGCGATCAGGGCCAGGAAAGCGATCAGCATAGCGGCGATGTTGAGGGCCAGTTGGAGGCCGTCGCCCGCGCCTCTTGCCGCGGCATCGATCAGGTTGACGCCAGGCTTTTCCACGTCGATCTTCACATCGCCGGCAGTAGCAGGATGGTCGGTCTCCGGCACCAGGACTTTGGCCAGCATGATGGTGGCGGGCGCGGTCATGATTACAGCCGTGAGCAGGTGCTCGATGGAAACGTGCGCCATCAGAACGTACGCCGCCATCACAGCTCCGGAGACATGAGCCATACCGCTGGTCATGATGGTGAAGAGTTCGGACTCAGTCATTCCGGCCAGGAAAGGCCGGATGGTCAAGGGAGCTTCGGTCTGGCCCATGAAGATACTCGCCGCGACATTGGTGGATTCAGCGCCGCTCGCTCCCATGACACGCTGCATCACGATAGCCATGCCACGCACGAAGATCTGCATGACGCCGAAGTAATAGAGAATCGCGAAGAGACTCGATATGAAGATAACGATCGGGAGGACCTGGAACGCGAAGACCACTCCGAAGTCGGCCGACCCGCCGCCGAGCTTGTCGCCGAACACGAATTTGCTACCCGCCGCCGAGTAACCGAGCAACGCATTCACGCCGTCGCTGGCTTTCTTGAAAAGAAGGCCGACCGGGGTCTTCAAGACCAGGAAGGCGAAACTGAACTGCAGGGCAACGCCCCAGAGAATCACGCGCGGCTTGATCGAGCGGCGGTGCTTCGAAAAGAGATAACAGACACCGAGGATAGAGACCAGCCCCAGGAGTCCGGTGAACCGCTCCATGTTGTGATGCTTAGCCGACCACTTCGAGGATCAGCTCGCGATCGTCAGGAGGCTGCGCCGAGATCCGGAAGGCATCCTCGACGAGCTGGGCCGCGTCTTCGACACGTTCTTCGCTGGTGTAGTACAAGCGGCAGAGGACGCCGCCCGCATCCACCTTTTGGCCGACCTTGACTTCGAGGATCACACCCACGGCGGGGTCGATCACGTCATCCTTGGTATCGCGGCCTGCGCCGATCATGCTGGAAGCCTGACCGATATACTCAGCCTCGATGGCGCTGACGTACCCGGCGCGTGGCGAAGTGATCTCACGCGCGCCCGTGGCGTTCGGCAGGAGTTCGAATTTATCGAGGACCTGGGGATTGCCACCCTGTGCCTGAATGACTTCCTTAAACTTGCGATAGCCGGATCCATCGAGCAGTTTCCGCTGGGCGAGCTCGCGAGCCTCGTCGAGTGTCTTGGTCACCTTGCCCAGGAAGATCATGCGGGCCGCCAGTTCGAGCGACAGACGCGTCAGATCCGTTGGACCGGCGTTCTGGAGGGTTTGCGATACCTCCATGATTTCGAGGGCGTTCCCGACGGCATAGCCGAGCGGCTGATTCATGTCGGTGATCAGCGCCTGTACGCGTTTGTCGAGGCGGCGGCCAATGCCGACCATCATTTGTGCCAGGCGCCGGGCCTCGACCTGCTTTTTCATGAACGCGCCCGAGCCCACCTTGACGTCGAGAACCAAGGCATCGAGCCCGACCGCTAACTTCTTCGACATGATCGAGGAGGAGATCAGCGGAATCGACTCGACGGTGGCGGTAGAGTCGCGCAAGGAATACAATTTCCCGTCGGCGGGTGCCACCTGGGGGGTTTGGCCGATAAACGCCAATTTCAGACGCTTTACCTGTTCAGTGAACTCCGCAACGTTCAAGTCGGTCCGGAATCCGGGAATTGATTCGAGTTTGTCCAAAGTACCGCCGGTATGGCCCAGGGCCCGGCCCGAGATCATGGGCACGACGACTCCCGCGGCGGCTGCCAGCGGCGCTGCGATCAGGCTGGTTTTGTCGCCGACCCCACCCGTGGAATGCTTATCTACCTTGACGCCTGGGATGTCGCTGAGGTCCAGTACTTCACCGGAGCGCATCATAGATTCGGTCAGGGCGCTGACTTCGCGATCGGTCATGCCGGAAAAGAAAACGGCCATCAGGAATGCGGACACCTGGTAGTCGGGGATTTCGTTACGGGTATAGCCGTCAATGAAATGTGCGATTTCCTGGGGTGTAAGTTCCTCCCCGTCCCGCTTGCGATGGATCAGGTCGACAGTTCGCATTTTTGAGCTTCCAGCGTACCACCTTATAATGTTGAAAGTAAAGAATTAGCGCCCCGTGAGGAACGTGGGACGCGCTATTCCGGCCCGTTACAGAGCCCGAGCATCCGGACGAAAGCGATGTCTCCGTCCAGGAAATCGTACGCTGGAAGCCGTCCCGGCTTCTCCCAGGCGATACGCTCGAAAACCAAGTTTTGCGGCTCCCCGCCGAATTCCGTCACCCCGTAAAAGATGAGCAGGATCGGCGAGCGGCCGGGATACTGATAATTGTAGCGCGTGATTTCGGGTCCGATTACGGCCTCGATGCCGAGCTCTTCCTGGAGTTCACGGCGGAGGCCGGCAACGGGGTCCTCGCCGGGTTCGACCTTGCCTCCCGGGAATTCCCATTTCAAGGGATGTGCGCCGGTGGGTTTGCGCTGAGCGATCAGGATTTGGCCGTCGCGTTCGAGGACGGCGGCTACGACGATAGTGAGCATCCTTTAGCTAGTTTTACAGCCTTAAAGGCTGCGCTACCTTGGCTTCGAATGCTCGGTTTCTGTGGACTGGTGTTTTTGGCTTCGGCGATCGCCGGTTTTCTGGGATCGCTGACCGGTTTGGGTGGGGGCGTCGTCGTGACGCCCGTCCTGACTTTGTTGTTCCATGTCGACCTGCGATACGCCATGGGCGCTTCGCTGGTGTCCGTTATCGCTACTTCGTCGGGCGCCGCATCGGCATATGTGCGCGAAGGATTCTCGAACGTCCGGATCGGGTTATTTCTCGAGATTGCTACCACGGCGGGCGCGATCGTCGGAGCGCGCCTGCTCACTCATACGCCAACCGAAGCCCTTTCGGTTATTTTCGGTGTTGTTTTGTTGGGTTCGGCTTACATGTCGACCCGGCCGGCTCCCCGGCACGTTGAAGTTTCGGATGATTCGCTGGCGCACCGCTTACGGCTGGCGGGAAGTTATCCGACTGCCAACGGGGTTCGTGAGTATGGTGTTCGTCATGTTACGGGCGGGTTCTCCATGATGTTTAGCGCCGGTATTCTGTCGGGCCTACTCGGCATCGGGTCGGGAGCGTTGAAAGTGATCGCGATGGACCAGGTGATGCGGATTCCGTTTAAGGTCTCCACCGCCACCAGCAACTTCATGATCGGCGTAACGGCGGCTGCTAGCGCGGGTGTGTACCTGGGACGGGGTTACATCACGCCGGAAATCACCATGCCGGTGATGCTCGGGGTTTTGGCCGGATCGCTGGCCGGGTCGCGAGTACTGGCTGGCGCGGAGGTCAAGGTTCTGCGGCTCGTTTTTGCATTCGTAGTGGGCGCTTTAGCGATTGAGATGATTTACGGAGGAGTTACGGGACGGCTATGAGTGCGGATGAACGGCTTGATGTTGTGGTTAGCGTCGTGTTGCGCGTCGGCGTGACGCTCGCGGCCGTGCTGGTGGCGGCCGGAGGCATTTTGTACCTGGCGGGGCACGCTCACGATGCCCCCGATCACCGGGTCTTCCGTGGTGCTCCACAGGGTCTCACGCATCTTGGAGGCATCTTCACCGGTGTCCTGTCTTTAGATCCTCTGTTTGTGATTCAGTTAGGCCTGGTGATCTTAATTGCTACTCCAGTTGCGCGTGTGGTTGTGTGCGCGGGCGCTTTTGGTCTGGAACGGGATTGGGTTTATACGGTGGTTTCGTTACTTGTGTTGGGGCTGCTCCTGTTTAGTATCGCGGCGAATGCGATCTAGAAACGCTGGTGCCCCGTAAAGATATGGAAAATGTGGAAGGCGAAGTCTACTCATATGCCGGTACCGCCGGCTTCAGACGGCCTATGAGCAGCCTGAAGGCTGCGTTACTGCGTTTTTATCCGCTTTCGTGGACCAGCGGTCCGTGGCGACAGGCGGAATCCCTACTCCACCCTTTCACAACCCTGCCCACATCACTTTGTAAACAAAGAGCCAATCAGGCGGAATGCCAGGCCGATCACCCACAGCGGCGTGATTGCCATGAATCCCTTCGCTTTCGACGAGTGGGTAAGGTACGCAAGGCCCAGAGCCAACACGACCAGATACCAGATCTGGAAAAGCGAAAAGTAGTTTAGCAGCGCGAACAGCGGGCCTTTCAGGTCCGGGAAAAAGATGTCGAGGCCGAACGACGGCGCGAGTTGCTGCATCGACGTGATGTCGTCGGCTTTCGCTCGAATTACGAAGTAACCTGCGATGCCGCCAATCGCGGTGATCAAAGAGCAAGTCGTAATCAGGCTGAAGAGTTCCATGAATCTCGCCTTCATGCTGAGCATCGAGCACATGAGCGAGACAATCCACGCGGAAATGGCGGTGACGATGGCGAACAAAATGGGCGCCGCAAAGGCTTGCACTTTAGAGATGATGCCAGTCATACGAACGGCGCGATCCAGTGCTTCGCCGGTGAGTTGATCACTGGGCGGATACTTGCGCATCACGTCCATTGCGATCGGCGAAATGAATATGGAGACCACGACAGTGATGGCGCTCACTATGATGAAGGGCGGAACCCAGAACCAGGGGCGTCCGACACGCTTGGCCGTACTTGCCGGGTCGACGAAAACGTTGAACATTCCCGCAAGATTATCTCCGAAGCTCGCGGATTCCTGAGGCGCAACGGCCCCGGCGTCGGGGGATGACATAGATTTAGTCCTCGGTGGAGCGATTATATCCTACCATTCTGCACGAGTGCCCGGACTTCAGATCAAATAGATAGCGGATGCTTCGGAATATTCTTTTGGCCTCGTTCATCGCGCCGCTTGCGGGCGCACAAAGCCTGACCATCGCTCACGCGAACCTGATCGACATTGTGGGTGGGCGCGTGTTGCCGGACATTTCGGTGACGATTGCGGGAGATCGGATCACGGCTGTCGGCCGCTCAAGCGACGTGCAACCTCCTGTGGGACGGGTTGTCGATGCCACGGGGCAATACCTGATCCCCGGCCTGTGGGACATGCACACGCATGTTTACTTCGACAGCACCGTGGGCGATGGGACGGATCTCATTCTTCCGCTGTTCCTCGCCAATGGCATCACGGGCGTTCGCGACATGGGCAGTCAACTTGACCTGGTGCTTCAGGCGCGCGAGTCGATCGCGGCGCACCACATGTTCGGACCTCGCATGATCGTTTCCGGCCCGATGCTGGATGGTCCGAAGTCACAATACAAAGCCAGCATTCCGATCTCGACGCCGGAGGATGGGCGAAAGGCCGTGGGCATGCTAAAGAGCCGCGGCGTCGATTTCATCAAGATACAGTCGGGCGTCCCAAGGGAAGCATACTTCGCTATTGCGGAGGAAGCGAAAAAGGAGGGAATCGAGTTCGAAGGACACGTTCCCGACGGGGTCCGCGCTTCTGAGGCGATCACCGCGGGTCAGCGCACCTTTGAGCACCTGATCGGTATCTTCGAGGCGAGTTCCCCGGACGAAGACAAATACCTCACGGGCAGGAAGACTCCCGGGATGTTCCTCGAGACGTATGATCCGCAGCGTGAGGCGCGCATTATCGAGTTGCTGGCGAAAAACCAGACCTGGCAGTGCCCGACGTTGTATTGGGAGCGGGGGCAGTGGCTTGTGGATGCGATCGATTATTCCAAAGACCCGGACCTCCCATTCGCTGCGCATAGTTGGGTGGCGAAGCTATGGCCTCGATCGCAGAAGGCCATTCTCAAATCGCTCGACACGGACCCGCTGCCAGTTCGACAGAAGTTTGTGGAGCACGAGCTCGGGATCATTCGCAGGCTCGCTGCCGCGCACGTACCGCTGCTGGCCGGCACCGACACCGCGGCAGGCGTCGACGTGATACCAGGCATCAGCCTGCACCTGGAATTGCAGCGCTTCGTCGCAGCAGGTTTAACGCCGCTTGAAGCACTGCAGTCGGCCACCATCAATCCGGCAAAGTTCTATAACCGGGTCGCCGATTTTGGGCCGATCGAGGCGGGGCGAATTGCCGACCTGGTGCTATTGACGGCGAATCCGCTTACGGATATCCGAAACACCCGGGCGATCAGCGGCGTGGTTGCGGATGGACGCTACCTGTCGGAGGCGGATCTCAAACAGCTCCGCGGCAGGCTCCAGTCGTTAGCAGCGAAGCATTGACACGGCTCGGTCCTGGCGTTATTATCGATCATCGATATATCGATCATCGATCAATATGCCGAAACGAAAACTGGATCCCCTGCCCGCGGCCGCCTTTCAGATCCTGCTCTCTCTGGCCGGCGAGGACCTTCACGGGTACGGCATTATGCGACAGGTGGCGGAGCAGACCGGCGACCGGATGCGCCTGGGGCCGGGCACACTGTACAGCTCGATTCAGACACTTCTCGAGGAGAAGTTCATCGCAGAGGTCGACATGGGGGAGGAAGCGAACGGGCGCCAGGAGCGGCGCCGCTATTATCGCCTGACGGCGTTGGGTCGAAAACTGGCATGCTCCGAGGCAGAGCGACTCGCCGGTTTATTGCGCGTCGCACGGGCGAAGAAAATATTCCGGGGCGAGCATGTCTGAACGGATCTATCGCTGTCTCCTGGGACTCTATCCGCCGCGTTTTCGCGAGGCTTACGAAGAGGCAGCCCTGCAGTTGTTTCGCGACCGGTGGCGCGATGAGCGAGGATTCGTCTCTCGAGTGCGGCTGTGGTTGGACCTTTTCGCCGACCTGGCGGTTTCTTTACCGGCGGAGTACCGCAGAGGTCAGCCGGTGGTTCAGCAGGTTGCAGACGGGCTTCCCTCATTTCAGGTGCTGGGAGACGAATCCCCGCGTAGGGGAGCGCTGCTGGCCGGAGGGCTGCTCGCGCTGGTTGTGCTCGCGACGTTCCCGATGTCGATCCCTCACGCGAGGAACTACACTGCCTGGAAGGTGAGTTCGCGGGCAATGCCTCCCGACGGCTGCGCGTTCGGGGATGTCGAGATTCTTCCGCGAAGCGTTGGTTATCTGAAACTCACTTCATTTCCCGATCCTTTTGCCTGCGAGGCCCAGTTGCGTGCTGCGATCACTACTCTGGATCGCGCAGATGCCATCATCTTGGACTTTCGTGAGACGAGCGGCGGATGGCTCACTCACCTGGTCGACAAAGCTCTGACAGGAAAGCCACTGTATATTTTGATCTCAGCGTTGACGTCATCGGAGTCCGAAAAGGTCTGCCAGGAGCTGAAGAAGCAGCATCGTGCCACCCTTGTCGGTGAGAGGACGGGCGGCGGCGCCAGGCTCGAGCCTGACGCACGGGTGGCTGCTGCCGATGCGTTAGAAAAGGCCCAGGAGCTCGCGGAGAGGAAACTCCCATGAAACCCCGAGTAAATCACCGGACAGTTGGATTGGCGTTGGTGATCGCGAGCGGGCTCATGGCGCAGGAGAGACCGGACACCTCGTCCCACACTGTCCAGTTCGTCAGCGTCGAGACAGACGTCCGTCTCGAAGTTCTCGATTGGGGCGGGAGCGGACGGCCGTTGATCTTTTTGGCCGGTATGGGTAATACGGCGCACATTTTCGACAGTTTTGCGCCAAAATTCACGGGCAATTGCCATGTCTACGGGATCACGCGACGGGGCTTCGGCCTCTCCAGCAAGCCCGAGCCAACTGTTGCCAACTACTCCGCCGGACGGCTGGGTGACGACGTATTGGCTGTCATAGACGGGCTCAAACTGAACCGCCCGGTGGTCGCGGGGCACTCCATCGCCGGCGAGGAGTTGAGCTCGGTGGGCAGCCATCATCCGGAAAAAGTCGCGGGTTTGATTTACCTCGATGCCGGCTACGGCTACGCGTTTTACGACACCATGCACGGCGATCTGTGGCTCGACATGATTGATCTGCGGAAGCGAATCGACGCCCTGGAGGCGGGCACGGCCGAGGACCGGAAACAGAATTGGAACGAGATGTTGGGTGACGCCACGCGTCTCGAAAAAGCGCTGCAGCAGGTCACGAAGGAGATGGCGTCAATGCCGAATGTTCCCACTCCCCCGGCGATTGGCCGTGCGATTCAATTTGGGGCGGAAAAGTACACGAAGATTCCCGTTCCGATTCTGGCCATCTTCGCGGTTTCCCGCACACCCAATCCTCACGCCGCGGAGCAGGTACAAGCTTTCGAGGCTGGTTTGCCGTCGGCTCGGGTAGTGCGGTTACAGCATGCCGAGCACTACGTCTTTCGGTCGAATGAGGCGGAGGTTGTGCGCGAGATGAATTCGTTCCTGGGAAGCATTAAGTAGGTAGCCCCGGAAGTAGCGGTCAGCTTTCGGCGGGCAGCGATCAGCGGGTCCACGTTCGGCCCACGCTGTTTGGCTGAAAGCTGATAGCGGATCGCTGATAGCTTCTCGCCAGCTTGCCTTGCGGCCAACCTGCACTACATCCTGGAACAATGAATCCAGAATTCCTAAAAGAACGAATCGCTCTTGTCACCGGCGGGACGCGAGGTATCGGTTACGCGATCGCGGAGGCGTTGGCACGGGCGGGAGCTACCGTGGCCGTTTGCGGACGCTCGAACTCGAGCGTGGAAGATGCCGTAAAAAAGATAGCCGCCGTGTCGAAGAGTAAGGTAGTGGGAACCACGGCGGACGTTTCCGATGTCCAGCAGGTTTCCCGGTTGTTTGATTTTGTAGATCGCGAAGCAGGCGGTCTCGACATACTCGTGAACAATGCAGGTGTGGGAATTTTCCGCAAGACGGCGGAGTTGAAGATCGAGGAGTGGCGCGCGGTGCTGGATACCAATCTCAACGGCGCTTTTTACTGCTGCCATGAAGCTTTGCCACGGATGGTGAAGCGGAGTGGCGGCTACATCGTAAATATCAGCAGTCTCGCCGGCAAGAACCCATTCGCGGGTGGTGCGGCGTATAACGCGTCGAAATTCGGTCTGAACGGATTCAGCGAAGCCATGATGCTCGACCATCGTTATGACGATATACGGGTGAGCTACATCATGCCCGGAAGTGTTGATACCGAGTTCGGTTCCAGTGCCACCGGCGCGAGGTGGAAAATCGCCGCGGAAGATGTCGCGGAGATCGTTTTGTCATTGCTCCGAATGCCGGAAAGGACTTTAGTGAGTCGCGTGGAGGTAAGACCGACCAAACCGAAAAAGTAACTGGTGTTCCCCGGCGCCGCACTTTGGCACGCTGGTTGCTCTAGTTCAGGACAGAGGCTACTTGAAAGGGGCCGATGAATATGTTGCGGGTTAATGTTCCTTTAGATCCGACGAAGACCGGACGCGAAGCCGAGAGTCTAGAGAGCAATCTGCGGAAAATGATCGTGGGCCAGGATGAGGCCATCCAGCAGATCGTGAATATCTACCAGATGTATCTGACCGGGATGACCGCACCGGGCCGCCCAATCGGGAACTTCCTGTTCCTGGGGCCCACCGGATCGGGCAAAACCCGCATCGTCGAGGCCACAGCCGAGGCGCTAGTGAAAAATCCGCGTGCAGTCATCAAAATCGACTGCGCGGAGTTCCAACACAGTCACGAGATCGCAAAACTGATCGGATCGCCTCCGGGATATCTCGGCCATCGCGAGACACACCCGCTGCTGAGCCAAGAGGTGCTGAATCAGTATCACAGCGACACTGTTAAAGTCAGCTTTGTCCTCTTTGACGAAATTGAGAAGGCCAGCGATGCGTTATGGAATCTTTTGCTCGGTATTCTCGACAAAGCCACGCTGACACTCGGCGACAACCGTAAGGTGGATTTCTCTCGCGCCATGATCTTCATGACGAGCAACCTGGGCGCGGCTGAAATGAGTTCGCTCCTGAGCCCGAAGCTCGGCTTTAACGCCTGTGAAGCGGCCCGCAAAGCGACCGCCGGCGAGACCGATGAGAAATTGGACAACAAAATCAAGCGGAGTGGCGTCGAAGCGGCCCGCAAGAAGTTCACGCCGGAGTTCATCAACCGCCTTGACAAGATCGTCACGTTTAAGCCGCTGGGCACCGATGAGCTGTCGCGGATTCTCGATATCGAGCTCAACCAGGTGCAGCAACGCATCTTCAATACGGCGGCCGACAGGTCGTTCGTATTCAAGGCAACAGATACGGCAAAACGGTACTTGCTGCGCGAAGGTACGGATCTCAAGTACGGCGCGCGTCACCTGAAGCGCGCAATCGAGCGGTTGCTCGTGCAACCAATGTCTAATCTGATTGCGACCGACCAGGTTCGTGGCGGCGATTGGGTGCGCGTTGATTTCGATGAAACGCATGGCTGTATGTCCTTTACGAAGGAAGCTGAGGATCTGCCGATCCACGCCATGGCCGATTTAATCGATCATTCGATCGCGATTCCTGCTCTGGCCCTTTCCAGTGGGGCTTTGTTCGAAACGAGCAAAACACAGAGCGCACGTTCTTCACGCAGAAGCTGATCTTTTACCCCAACGCGGGGACTTCCCCTTGGTGGCGTTCCGCCGTCCTGCTCATCGGACGGCGGAACGCTTTTTTCTTTTTGGACGTAAAGTGGGGGTGAAGCAGGCGGTTTCGCGTGAGGCACCCTTCCACAGGTTGACTGACGCTATGGATTTACAACGCCGCATTCACAACATTCGACAGAGCGCGAATTCGTGACGTAAAGCCAAATTCTACAAATAGTTAGCCCGTACCTCCGCGTTCCGTTTGCGTTCAGGTTGAGTAGCGTACGGATTAGCCTCAGAACGACACCACCTTGCGGTGGTCCAGGTCTGAAGCACCCAGTCCGCACCGCCCTTGACCTGGAAATCGAATTCCGGAGGTTACAGAGATGTTGCAATCCAAATTTTGGATTACTGGATGCCTTGCCATCACAGCCTTATATGCCGATCCGGCGCTGACGACGATTCAAGACATCTTGTACAAGGCAAATGGAACACGGTTTAGCGGAATTGTTCAGATCAACTGGACCAGCTTTCAGTCGGCGGACTCATCCGACGTGCCGGCACAGAGCGTGACTACGCAAGTCACCAACGGCTATTTGCGGGTTCAGCTCGTGCCCACCACGACAGCCACTCCGCCCGCAAACTACACCGTTACATATAACAGCGACGGAAAAGTACAGTTTACGGAAACCTGGGCAGTGCCGCCGAGCGCTTCCGTGCTGCGCGTGGCCGACGTTCGGGTCTCTTCGAATGGCGAGACTGGTGGTGGTGCTGGCGCAGTCACCACCCCCGTCCAGATCACGGATGTGACTGGTTTGCAGTCGGCTTTGAATATGCGGCCGCTGGCCGGTAACGGCTATGCTCCATCACGCGCGGCGATTATCGACTCCGGCGGCGCGCTCGAATCGGCTTCGGGGAATCTGTCGGATTGCCTTCATGTCGATGGGACGTCAGGGGCCTGCGGGGCAGCGGGCGGCGGTGCCGCACTTCCGGCATTTGCCGACAGCGAGTCTCCGGCAGGCGTCGTAGACGGCGTTAATTCGGCGTTTCAGCTTGCCGGCGCTCCTGCTCCTGCGACCAGCTTGACCCTGTATCGGAATGGTCTGGCCATGAAACAGGGCGCGGATTATTCGCTTTCGGGCTCCACCATTTCGTTCCTGGCGGGAAGTGTTCCTCAGCCGGGGGACGTGTTGCTGGCTTCATACCGGACGGCCGGGCTGAGCGCGGCGCCGTGCGCGGTGTATGCTGGCGCGGGGAATCCAAACGGATTTCAGTTGGGGAAACCCTGTGATATTTACTTGAACACCAACGGCGGCGCCGCAACGACGCTTTGGGTGAAGGAGAGTGGGACTGCCACGAATACCGGTTGGATATCGAAGTAAAACAGCCTCAAGCGATGGCGGAGTTACCCTTCGACAGAATTTTCAAACTACGCCGCGCACTCGCCGCGGCCTAATTTCAGGGAGAATTCCACTTCGTCTCCCCAATCTTTGTACATCTCCGGAGCGATCTCGGCCGGCTTTACCAGGTCGGCCGTCATCGCACGGAACTTCTCGACTTTGTTCCTCAGGACGTACTGCCGGAAGCTTTCGCCCTCGACTCGATTGCCCAGGAAGTGATCGAGAACCCGCCGTGTCGCCTCCGGCGCCAGACGCGCCGGTATACTCTGCACCGCCACGCCGAAGCGCATCATGCCAGTCTCGTCGTACCCCCCACCCAAGAGCATCTGATAGTACGGAACTTCTTTCCCGTCGATCTTGCGCGCATTGCCATAAAAGCCTATGTCGCCGATCCAGTGCTGGCCGCAGGAGTTCGGACAACCACTCGCTCGGACTGTAAGATTGCGTACGACTGGCTGATCATATTCGCTCAACATCGTCGAGAGAGCGTCACCCAGATTCATCGTTTTCGTCAGAGCGAGATTGCAACTGTAAGCCCCCGGACAAGTGACGACGTCGGAAATTTCGTGGGCGCCAGCTTCGGCTAAACCGATTCGCCGGAGCGCGCTATACACGCCCTTCAGGTGTCGCAGAGGAACGAACCCAAGCATGACGTTCTGGTCGATGCTGAAACGCAACAGGTGATCCCCTGTGGTCTCGGCAATTCTTGCCATGCCACGCATCTGGTCGCCGGTCATGTTTCCTTGTGAAACGCGTACCGTAACGACAGCATATCCGAGTTGCTTTTGCTCGCGGACGTTCGTCTCCAGCCAGCGCTCGTATTCGGCATCGTGAGCATGAGACTCGATCACGGGTAGCAAATCACCGTTACCAAGTGGTGGTGGCACTGACTGAAAACCACCAAAGCCCTCGGGAACTGACGTGGGTGTGGCAATTCCCCCCTGGGTGAGGATATTTTCATACTCTTTTTCAATTTGTTCCTTCACCCAATCCCATCCGCGTTCTCGAATAATGAATTTGAATCGCGCCTTGTTCTTGTTGCCGCGGTTGCCATAGGCGTTGAACACACGCAGTACGGCTTCGATGCGGCTCACAAGATTCTCCGCGGGAAGGAACTCGTCGAGAAGCCGTGCCTCGCTGGGAAGAGGACCGAGTCCGCCGCCTACCACCACTCGAAACCCGTGCCGGCCGTCGACGACTCTGGCACGCAGACCCACGTCGTGAATATGTGTTGCCATGCAGTCCTCCGAACATCCGGAGAATGCGATTTTAAACTTGCGGGGCATCGAGTCGGTCAGTTCCTTGTGCAGGAACGCGAAGGCTACGCGTTGCGCGTAGGGGTGGACGTCAAAGGGCTCGTCGGGCAGCAGGCCGCTCAAAGGGCACGCGGTCACGTTGCGAACGGTGTTGTAGCAGGCTTCGCGGCTTGTGAGTCGAACGTCGGCGAGACGATGCAAAAGGTCAGGAACTTGAGCCAGCGGGACAAAGTGATACTGAACGTTCTGGCGGGTCGTGAGGTGGCCTTTGCCGCCGCCGAACTCGTCGGCGATGTCCGCCAGGCGCCGCATCTGTTCCGCAGTGAGCAGACCGCCAGGCACCTTCGTGCGAATCATGTGGACGCCTGCCTGACGCTGGCCGTAGACGCCGCGGCGCAGACGATGGGGCCGGAACTGATCGTCAGTGAGTTCTCCCGCGCTGTACTTATTCGCGGCCTCACGGAATTTTTCAATGTCGGCGCGAGCGATGCGATCGTATTCGAGCGCGGTCTGTTCTATGGCGTGATCGAGTAAAGCCTCTTCGGTCATAGCTAATCCCTACCGTCCCTATAGAGATTAGCATCTTAATGACCCTGTTTGCAATCGGGAATAGGACGATGGGCGTAATAGTCGAGACCATACCGCCAGCTTCGATTGGCTTGTTCGAGGCAGAGTTGATTCGCAGCCCCGGCGTCTACTTGTGCCCGCCAGAAGGCACGAGCGGAATAGGTGCGGTCGAGGAGCGGATAGGTTTCCCAAACCACGCGGCTCACGCCAAGGATGACGAACAAGGCGACAATCGAAACGGACTTTTCGCGCTGGAAATACCAGCAGATGACCGCGAGGACGGCTGTGGGCAACAGGAGCAGAGTCGGTATTTGGATAGGCGTGTTGCCCAGCCCGGCGACGAGCGCACGCGGCAGGAGATCCTGGATGGCAGGAATCAGCCAGAGCAAAGCAGCACTGAGGGCGAGAACCCAACGAGGATTCGACGCCTGTGTCAAGGCGATGCCACAGAGTGCTGCTAGCGCGGGCAGTAGGGGTAGGAGATAGCCGGGTAGTTTGCCGGCGGAGACGGAAAAAAAGACAAATCCAAAAGCGAACCATGCGAGCAGGAAGCGGACGCGTAGGTCGGCATAGAGGGGCTTGCGGAAGAGCAGCGCGAGGGTTGGCGTCCAGGGGAACATACCCGCGAGGATCACGGGGAGGAAGAACCACCACGGCCGGGCGTGCATGTCGTTGCCGGTAAGGAAGCGCTCGACGTGATGCTGGATGATCAGCTCCTGGAGGAAAGCAGGACCGTTCCGAAGGGTCGCGAGGATGTACCAGGGCGATGAGACAACGAACGCTGTGCCGAGGGTGATGGCAATGGTCCGTGGGAATTTGCGAAGGAACCAGATTGCTGGGAGGAAGAGCACCAGCGGGCCGAGACCTTTGGCGAGGACAGCGAGACCAAGAAGGATCCCTGCTGCGATCTGGATTCTGTGGAAGGGTGAAGCAGGCGGTTCCGTCTGCACTTGGAAGCGCAGACCGGATCCGGAAGTCTCTGCAGACCGCCTGATGGCGGCGCTACCGAGCAGCAGCAACATGGCGGCGCTGAAACACGCGGCGACCGGCAGGTCGGTTACGCCGACGTGGCTATATGCAAGCCAGCCCGCGGAAGTCGCGAGGATGCAAGTGCTGAATGCGGCCGCGGCTTCCCCGAACTCGCGGCGCAGCATCACGAAATAGAACACCAGAAACGCAACGCTGAGGACCGCCACCGGCAAGCGAGGCGCGAGATCGTCGCCGAGGCCGAGTTTGAACCCAACGGCGGTCATCCAGTACAAGAGCGCGGGTTTTTCGAACCAGGGGTGGCCGTCCAGCCGCGGCGTGACCCAGTCGCCCGAATTTGCCATTTCACGGCCGATGGAGGCGTAACGCGGTTCATCGGGGCCCATCATACCCGCGCGGTCGAGCCCGAAAAAGTAGAGGAAGAACAGCGCCGCGAGGCTCAAAACAATGAGCGCTCGACGTGTTCCGAGAATTGCAGGCAACTCCCAGTATAATGAGGCCAGTGCGACAACTCGTGTTTCTGGCGGCGCTGGCAGCCTTCTTCACGCTGCGTGCCGACATCGTTACCTGCCACTGCGATCCAACTCATCCCGAAACACTCCAGGCGCGAGAGTGCAGTCTCTGCCGTGAAGCCGAGAAGCAGGCACCAGGGACGGAGGTGTTTTTTCTGAAAGACGCTAACCCAAGCAAGCCGAATCGCTGGTTGGCTCTGCCAAGGGGCCATGAGCGGTCGATGGACTCGCTGCCGGCCGATGTTCGGACCCGGTTGTTGGCCGAGGCGGCAGCAAAGGCCAAATCGCTCTTCGGTGAGAAATGGGCCATTGCCTACAACGCGCCCGAGGTGCAGACGCAGTGTCATGTGCATGTGCACATCGGCAGATGGATGCCGCAGGTGGAGAACGATCAGTTCACGATGGTGAAGCGGGTTGAAGATGTTCCCGCGCCGCGGCAGCACGAGGGGTTCTGGCTACATCCGGTCGACGGCGGGTTCCACCTTCACGCAGGCGAACTCATTACAGAAACGGTACTTGAAAGGTAGGCTATGGGGCTGCTCGAAATTACCAAGCTCCCGACGGCGGAGAATTCCGTTATTCATCTTCACGCTTCGGACAACGTTGCGATTGCTCGTGTGCCTTTGGCCGCCGGACAGGTCGTTCGTGTAGACGGGCATGACGTCACGATCGAAGACGCGATTCCGATTGGACATAAGGTCGCGCTAGCCGCGATTGCGGCCGGCGAGACGATTGTCCGTTATGGGCAGATTATGGGGCGGGCCCGAATTCGGATTGAGCCGGGGCGGCATGTGCATACGCATAATGTCGGGTTTGAGGAGTTACATTTCGAGTATGAGTTTCCCGAAGAAAAGCGGGCAGGCGAAACCGCCTGCCCCACATTAGCTTGCCCTAACTTTTTGGGTTACCCTCGAGAGGACGGGCGGGTCGGGACTCGGAATTACATCGCGGTGGTTGCGGCTAGCAATTGCGCCGCGCATACAACGGAATTGATTGCAGCCAGCTACCTCGGCGAGACGCTGCCTCCAAACGTCGACGGGGTGGTGGCGTTTCCTCATGGCGAGGGATGCGGGCATACCATCGGGCCCGACACCGTGCAACTGCAACGCACTTTGGCGGGCGTCCTCGACCATCCCAACGTGAGCGCGGCGATCATCCTGGGGCTCGGGTGCGAGGTGAACCAGATCGATCATTATCTCGGCAAGGGCACGCCGCGGTCCGAACGGCTGGCGGGCATGACTTTGCAGGGAAGCGGCGGGACGCGCGGGACCGTTGAGGCGGCACGGCGCGAGATCGGCCGCATGATGGAGCGCGCTTCCGCGGAGAAACGGGTTGAAACGCTGGCGTCGAAGATTGTGCTGGGTTTGAACTGCGGCGGGTCCGATTCGTTTTCCGGGATTACAGCAAATCCGGCGCTCGGAGTCTGCTGCGACATGCTAGCGGATATCGGCGCGGCTTTCGTGTTGGCGGAGACCACCGAGATCTTCGGCGCTGAACATCTGTTGGTTCGACGCGCGCGCAATCGGGCGACCGCGGAGAAGTTGCTCGGGTTTGTGCGCGGGTACAAGGAATACCTGGTCCGCCTCGGCGGCAGTTTCGACGATAACCCTTCGCCGGGGAACAAGGACGGCGGCCTCACCAATATTCTGGAGAAGTCGCTGGGCGCGGTGGCCAAGGCCGGAACGTCGCAGCTCAACGAAGTGGTGGATTATGCCGAGCGAATCCAAGGACCGGGATTCGTTTTTATGAACACGCCGGGATACGATCCCGTATCTCTCACGGGTCTGGCGGCAGGCGGAGCCAACCTGATCGCGTTCACGACGGGCCGCGGCAGCGCCATTGGATTTCCCACCATCCCCGTAGTCAAGATCGCCACGAACAGCAGCACGTATCGGCGCATGCGCGACAACATGGATCTCAACGCCGGCCGGATCGCCGACGGCGATGCGACGGTCCGGCAGGTTGGCCGGGAGATCTTCGATGCCGTTCTGCGGGCGGCCTCCGGCGAGCGGACCTGCAGCGAAAAACTGGGCCACAAAGAGTTCGTTCCGTGGCGAATTGGGCCGGTCCTCTAACGGCTCCCAAGTTACAATCGATCATATGCGTTTTGCCGCCTGTGCCGTCCTTTGTGTAGCTGCGCTCTCCGCGCAAACCAAGCCCAAGAACGCTTTCGACAAAGCCGCCCTTGAGCCGTATATCCGCCACTTGTTGCTGGTCTCGCCGCAAGTTCAGATGAGCATCGACAATCCCAAGCCCGCCCCGATCCCCGGCCTCAAGGAAGTGGACGTCCATCTCACCTATAACGGAGCATCGCAGGACAACGTGTTCTACGTCAGCGACAACGGACAGGAGGTTTTTTACGGGAAGGTCTTCAACATTAACCACAGCCCGTTTCAGGCCGATATCGACAAGCTGAAAACCGATTTGTCGCCGAGTTTTGGCGCCGCGGGCGCGCCGATGGTGCTGGTGATGTTCGCCGATTTCGAGTGCCCGGCGTGTAGGGAAGAGGCGAAAACGCTGCGGGACAATATCGTGGCGACCTATCCCAAGCAGGTTCGCGTTTATTTTAAGGATTTCCCGCTCATCCAGATTCATCCCTGGGCGAAAGCCGGCGCCATGGCGGGACGCTGTGTGTTCCGGCAGAACGCCACGAAATTCTGGGATTTTTATGACTGGGCTTACGAGCACCAGACCGAAATCACGGCCGACAATTTGAAAGACAAGGTTCTCGACTTCGCGAAGACGAAGGACCTCGACACCATTCAGCTTTCCAGTTGCATGGACACCAAGGCCACAGAAGGCGAGATCGACAAGGAAATGGCCGAAGGCAAGGCCCTGAGTATCGACCAGACGCCCACATTGTTCATCAATGGCCGCCGTATTCCGGGCGCCATTCCGTGGCAAAACCTGAAGGGCCTGCTCGACGCCGAGCTGGAATATTCGAAGGACAACAAGGAAGCGGGCGAGGCTTGCTGCGAGGTAAAGATCCCGTCCGCGCTGCCCCCCACCAAAAAGTAGATGCGCCTTCTATTAGCGTTTGCTGCCGCCGGGGCGCTGTTTGCCGCGGACCTGAGTCCTACGGAGTACCTGGATTACGTCAAGTATCTCGCGTCCGAGAAAATGCGCGGTCGCGCGAGCGGTTCGCCGGAACTGGAACAAGCGGCGGCATATATCGCCGACCACTTCCGCGACCTTCATCTGAAGCCTCTCAACGGCGACAGCTATTTCCAGGACTTCCCGGTTACGACGAGCGCACATCTCGGGCCGCACACCAGCATGACGCTGTTCGATGCGAAGCAGAAGAAGGTGCTCAAGCTCCAGCAGGATTTTGTGCCGCTCAACCTGTCGTCCGAGGGGCAGATAACGTCGACTGTAGTCTTCGCAGGGTACGGCATCACGGCTCCGGAATACAACTACGACGACTATTCGGGAATCGACGTGAAAGACAAGGTCGTGATTGTGCTGCGGCACGAGCCCCAGGAGTTTGACGAAAAGAGCGTTTTCGAGGGGAAGGTATACACGGCGCATTCTCAGATCTTTGCCAAGGCCGTGAATGCGAAAATGCACGGCGCCAAAGCCATCCTGTTTGTAAACGACACTGCGGCGCACAGATCGGACGACGACACGCTGGAGAAATTCGGCACCACCGCGGGCCCGATGAATGCAGGCATCGGCTTCGTGCAGGTAAAGGCCGATGTGGTGTCGCGGTGGTTCAAGGAAGCAGGAAAAGACTTCACCGCCGTGCAGTCTGCGATCGATAAGGATTTGAAGCCGCAGTCGTTCGCGTTGCCGGCAGACTTGCGCGTGGCGCTGGATCTGGATGTGCGTCGGGAAGTCAAGACCGTGCACAACGTGGCCGCGTACCTTCCCGGCGAGACGGACGAATATGTCATTCTGGGCGCGCATTACGATCACTTGGGCCTGGGTGAACAGTTTTCCCTGGCGCCGTCGATGGCCGGCACAGTTCACCCCGGCGCGGATGACAATGCTTCGGGCACTGCGGGCGTCCTGGAACTGGCGCACCAGCTTTCCGGCGAGCCGAAGCATAAGCGCGGCGTCCTGTTCCTGACTTTCGCAGGCGAAGAATTGGGACTGCTTGGCTCGAGCTATTACGTGAACCATCCGGAACTGCCACTGGAAAAGGCGGTCGCGATGATCAACATGGACATGATCGGCCGCGTGCGTGACGACCGGGTGTATGTTGGCGGATCGGGGACTGGCACGACGTTCCAGCCAATGTTGAAGGAACTGAACGGGCACTATCATTTCCAGACGGATCTGTCCGAGCAGGCGGGTTACGGATCGAGCGATCACACCTCATTCACCACGAAACAGGTGCCGGTGCTGTTCTTCTTCTCCGGCTTGCACGCCGACTATCACAAACCTAGCGACACCTGGGACAAGATCGATTCCAACGAGGCTGTGAAGTTATTGAGCATGGTGGACGGGATCATCGACCGGTTGGCCGACGATCCCGGCCGGCCGCAGTTCGTACGTGTGGTGGACCCGCACGCGGAAAAGGCCGATGAGAACGCTCATTCGGGTAAGGTTTCGGGCTACGGACCGGATTTCGGCAGCATTCCCGACTTCGCGGAGATTCCGAATGGCGTGCGGTTCGCCGACATTCGTCCCGGCTCGCCTGCCGCCAAAGCCGGGCTCAAGGGTGGCGACATCCTGGTGGAATTCGACGGCAAGCCAATTCAGAATCTTTACGACTTTACGTACGCTCTCCGGGCCAAAAAGCCCGGACAGGAAGTACTTGTGAAGGTAGTCCGGGCGGGTCAAACGATTGAGGCCAAAGTACTGCTGACCGAACGCAAGTGAAATCCCATACTAGGTTCAGATATGGCACCGAACATAGCTTCGACGACGATCCCGGCGAGAGGGTTTGAGCACGCCTTTTCTCTGCCACCACTGATTTTGCATCCGTTCGCGGACGCGTCCGGACCGGAGCGATTGGTGGAAAGCTCGCGGGCAAGCTTAGTTCTGCAAGGACTACTGCCGGGCGGTGAAAGCTCCACCGAGGATCTCGAACGGAAGCTTTTGGACGGCCGCTACTGTGAGATTCGCATGCTGTTCTACGTCGGACGCGACGTGATGCGTTGGGTGGAGCAGTGCATGGAATTCGTGGAACGCCACCGCGAGGAGCTTCCAGCGGGGGTCCAGAAGCAGAGCTTCATGACGTTGCTAATTCAGGACGCGCCGTATGCGGTGCAGGATAAGCTGCGCAAATGGGGCGTGGCGGACTTCAAGGCCATCTTCAGCCGTGCGATCGGGCTCAATTCCATGTTCGCGAAGGTTCCCGCGAAGGATTGCCTCACCGACGATTTTCTGCGGAATTACTACCGCTACGCCGACCAGCTCTTCACGTTTGTCCAAGGCCAGTGCCCTTACACTCCGATCAGTTCGGGGCGTTTCGATTTCGAGCTCTACTCGTCGGGCGAGTACACCCGGATGCTCGAGCGTCAGTGGGAACAATAACCAGCCATCGTTGACGCGCGGTCTTGCGCGGACAGCTATCCCTCCGTCCAACCTAGTGCTAGGCTAGTGGCTTATGGTTTTTTCATGGGTGGAACGGAGTGTGTTCATCCTCCTCCTGATAGCATCCGTGTACCTGTTTTGGACGCGTTTCGGCAAAGTTATCCGCAACATCCGGGCTTCGAAAGATGACCCTGAATTCACCATTCAACCCGTCGGCCGCCGCGTAGCAGACTTCCTTTGGGAAGTGATGCTGCAAGGCAAAGTCATCCGCCAGCGCCCGCTCCCAGGATTCGCGCACGCCCTCGTTTTTTGGGGGTTTTGTGCGTTCGCGCTGATCACGATCAACCATTTTGCGCAGGGAGTGCTGGGCTTCGGCCTATTGAGCCGAGATACGTGGCCGGGTAAGTTCTATTTCTGGTTTGCCGCGCTTTTTGGGATCGGCGTCGCCATCGGAATCACGGGCCTTGCAGTCCGCCGCCTGTTCATTCGACCCAAATGGCTCGGCAAGCTTTCGTATGAATCGGTGCTCATCGCGTTCCTGATCTTCTTCCTGATGGTCACGTATCTTGCGACCTTCATCGCAGGCTGGGAGAGCAGCAAACCGCTATGGTGGGCACACACGCTGACCATCCTGATCTTCCTGCCCCTGGTGCCGCACACCAAGCACCTGCATTTGATCCTCAGCCCGGTGACCATTTTCCTCAAGCGCGACAAATTCAGCAAGATTCCACCGCTCGTGGGCGACGAGGATTTCGGGCTGGACACCGGGAAGGACATCACCAAGCTGGTGACATTGCAGGCGTATTCGTGCGTCGAATGCGGGCGCTGCTCGGAACATTGCCCCGCAAATCTGACTGGGAAGGTTCTGAACCCGAAAGAGGTCGCGCTCGGCGTGCGGGGATATCTCAACGAGTTTGGGCCGGGTAACGAAGAACCGCTCATCGGCAAGTACGAGTCCCAGGAAGCTGCGTTTCAGTGCACCACGTGCGGGTCTTGCGAGTTTCAGTGCCCCGTGGGCATTCAGCACCTGCCGATCATTATCGGATTACGGCGCGGCGCGGTGAACACCGGCAAGTGGGAAGACGACTACGGCACCAAGCTGTTTCTGGCGCTGGAGCGCAACGGCAACTCGCTCGGGATGTCCTCGAATGAGCGCGAGAAGTTCATCCAGAAGCAGGAATTCCCGATTTACGACGGCACGCAGGAATACTGCCTCTGGCTCGGCTGCATGGGCTCATACGATCCGCGCGGGCGGGAGATTGTCGCGTCACTGGCGGCGGTGATGCGCTATCTGAACGTCACGTTTGGCGTTCTCAAGAAGGAGCGCTGCACGGGCGATCCGGCGCGGCGTTTGGGGAACGACCTGGCCTTCGGCGAGCTGGCGCAGAACAACCTCGAGACGCTGGCTCAGAGCAAGGTGAAGAAGATCATCTCGATCTGCCCTCACTGCGTGCGGACCATTTCGACGGACTGGAAGGAGTACGGCGAGGCGCCGCCCATCGAGCACCACAGCGAGTTTCTCGCGCGTTATGTCGACAAACTGCCGCATAACGGGACCAATGGATCGAAAATCGTCTATCACGACCCCTGTTATTTGGGGCGCTACCGCGAAAAATACGATGAGCCTCGGTCGGTCGTCAGCGCTTACGGTCAGCTCCTCGAACCTGAGCGCACCCGTGAGCGCTCGTTCTGCTGCGGCGCGGGAGGTGGGCTCGCGTTCCTGGGCGAAGAAAAAGGCAAGCGAGTGAGCGTAGAGAGGGCGGAGCAGTTGGTCGCGACGGGGGCTGATGTGGTGGGAGCCGCCTGCCCGTTCTGCAACACGATGTTTCGCGACGCGCTGGCCACTGTTTCCACCGCGCCGCCGAAGCTGCTGGACATCGCGCAGATTGCGGCCGCGTCGCTGCCGCCGAAGTAGTCGCGTTGAGGTATTACACCGGCATTGATTCTTGCATCCGGCGCAGAATTTGGAGGATGTGGAAGACCGCGAGTTGGACTGAGCCTGTAATGCAGGCTGGTAGCCTGCGGCGGGTTGTTAACCCGCCTGCCTGCCCGTAGCTCTGAAAAAAGCACCGACCAGCGCCGGTTGGCAACCGTCAGATAGCAATACGGCATCACAGGCTAACGAACTACAAGGTTAGCGAATACTAAGTGGCGTTAGGCTCCAGCCTGCCTTTGGACCTCACCGCGAACGGACAGGCGAAACCGCCTGTCCCACCTTTCCAACCCGAGAGTATCCGTTTGGTGGACCGGGCGGTTTCGCCAGTGCGCTTTAAGGAGCTGGGTAGAACGTCGCACGCGGTATGATAACGCGAAGGGGAATTGCCATGTTTCCGCGCGCCACCGCGTTGCTTGCCATTGCCGCTGCTTGCGCCACCGCGGCTTCCATTGAAAAGTCCAAGGTCACGTACACCAAAGACGTCGCCGCAATCCTGAATCGCAACTGCGTGCAATGCCACCGCGCCGGCGAGGTCGCGCCTATGGCCTTCACCAGCTACAAAGAAGTACGGCCGTGGGCCAAGGCGATCCGCGAGCGGGTAGTGACGCGCGTCATGCCTCCCTGGTTCGCGGACCCCGCGCATGGCGAGTTCAAGAACGACCGCCGGCTCTCCCAAGCCGAGATCGACGCCATCAGCAACTGGGTGACGGCAGGAGCGCCGGAGGGTGAGGCAAAGGGCCTACCACCCGCGCCCACCTTCGTCGAAGGCTGGAACATCGGCAAGCCGGACCTGGTGATCGATTTCGGAACCGATTTCGCGGTGCCGGCTTCGGGCGTGGTGCCCTACCAGTACTTCAAGGTTCCGACCAACTTCACCGAAGACAAATGGATCGAGGCCGCCGAGATCCGGCCGCAACACCGCGACGTAACGCACCACATCAACGTCTTCGTTCTCGAGCCGGGCCAGAAATCCAACGATGGGCCGCTGCTGACCGGCTTCGCTCCCGGCGTCCAACCGCTAAACCTGGAGCCCGGCTCGGCGATGCTCGTCAAAGCGGGATCGGTCTTCCTTTTCCAGGCGCACTACACCACCACCGGCAAAGCGGTCAGCGACCGCTCCTTCATCGGCCTGCGTTTCGCAAAAGAGCCGCCCAAGCTGCGGTCGATTACCGATCGCGCTTACAACGCGACGTTCCGCATTCCGGCGAACGATCCGGACTACGTCGTCAATGCCACCTGGACGGCACCCGCCGACGTCGATGTTTTCGCCTTCATGCCGCACATGCATTTCCGCGGCAAGAGCTTCCAGTACACGGCCGTTTATCCCGATGGACGCCGCGAGATTCTACTCAGCGTCCCAAAGTACGACTTCAACTGGCAGCTCGGCTACGAATTGAAAGCGCCGATTCACGTTGCCAAAGGGACCAAGATCGAGTGCGTCGCCCATTTCGATAACTCTGCGAACAACAAGTTCAATCCCGATCCGACGAAGGAAGTCCACTGGGGCGATCAGACGTGGGAAGAGATGATGATCGGCTTTCTGCTCTACAAAGTGCCGGTGACGGGAACGATTTAGGATTGCTCGGAGTTCGGACTGTTCTTGCCCAGATGACCAAGCGAACAAACCGAATTTCAAAAAGCCATCCGAGTATAACGTTAACCGAACACCGACACGGCAGTGCGAAACGTCTGAGCATGTCCGCGTGCGGTGAGTTCGACCGGCTTCGAGTATCCTCCTCCGAGCGTCACTACGAACGGGATGCCGCGGTCGCGCACCGCATTCATGACGTGTCGATCGCGCTCTCCCAACCCAGCCTCGGTCAGTTTCAGGCGTCCCAGGGTGTCGGTTGCCAGCACGTCGACTCCCGACTGATAGAAAACGACGTCCGGATCAAACGAGAGCACGCGGGGTAAGAGCGCGTCCAACTCCGCGAGATACGCCTCGTCAGCCGTCCCCTCCGGAAGCTCAACATCGATACGGCTTTGCTGCTTGCGAAACGGGAAATTCACGCTGCAGTGCATGGATGCGGTCAGTACCCAGTCTTCACCTTGAAATATGCTCGCCGTGCCGTCGCCTTGATGCACGTCAAGATCGATGACGGCAGCGCGACGGATTCGTCCCTGCGATCGCAGACAATAAATCGCGATGGCAATATCGTTGAAGACACAAAATCCCGATCCCTCGCCTCGAAAGGCATGGTGCGTGCCGCCCGCCAGGTTGCCACCCCAGCCGATTGTGAGCGCGTCCTCGGTGGCTCGTAATGTTCCGCCGGCGGACGCGAGTGTTCGACGCACCAGCCCCTCCGACCACGGGAACCCGATGCGCCGTACAGCCGCGGGTGCCAGTCCGCCGGTGAGGAACGCATCGACATAAGCCGGATCGTGCGCGAGTTTCACGACAGAAACGTCGGCGAATGGCGCCGCTTCAAATCGAAACCGCCCGTCCGCGGCGAGGATATCGCGAACCAGCGCGTACTTTGACATTGGGAACTTGTGCCCCTCCGGCAAAGGAATGGCGTGGTGGTCGCAATAGTACAGCGTGCGCATTAGATTAGGAGCCCGTGACAGAAGTTGGGCAGGCTGAATGCCAGGTTTCACACACTTCGGCCACGGGCCTTTAGCGATGTGACAGATCGCGGATCCAAAGATCCTTGAATCGCATATTGCCGCGCCCGCCGGAGTGCAACTGCAATGCGATGCCGCCGTCCTCCGCCTTGGGCTTGGGATCGGTGAAATCGACCATCGGGACGCCATTCAGGCGCGCGATATAACGGTTGCCAACGACTCTGAGCAGGTATTCGTTCCAGTCGTCGGGGCGAACGACGGTCTCGTTTTCAGGCGCCGGCCAGACAATCCACTGGCGCCCGACATCGTAAATACCGCCGGTGTGTTTGTTGATTCCGCAGTCGATCTCGAACTGCGGACCCTGCGTTACATCGGCTGTGCCGGGCTTGAATTCCGCGCGGAAGAAAACACCGCTGTTGCCGTCGCCCTCGCACTTAAAGCGCAGCGAGAAGTCGAAATCCTTGTAGTTTTTCTCGGTCCGCAGATACCCGTATTCCTTGGTCAGAGCGGTGCCATGGATGGTGCCGTTTTCCACGTCCCATTTTTCGTTGCCGATCTTGACCCAACCGTCGAGATCGTTCCCGTTGAACAACGAAACCCAATCCTCTCCCGGCAGCTTGGCCTTGCGTTGCGCCGGCAAAGCCGCAACCAAGATGAGGGCGACGAGCCCCAATCGAAACAGCATGACCTAAGTGCTCTCCAACTCGTTCTTAACTTCCAGAGCGACTTCGCGGGCCTGGTCCACGGCGCCGATTTCGAAGCTGATGGCGCCGACGCGGGGATGCCCTCCGCCGCCGTAGCGCTCGCAGATCGAAGCGAGGTTGTGCTTCGGCTCCTCGCGAGCCCAGGGATTCGAACCCACCGACACCTTGGTCCGGAAACTCGACGTGCTCACCGAAACCGTATAGGTGCTGTCGGGGTAAAGATAGTACGGGATGAACTTGTTGTAGCCCTCCAGATCCTGGCTGATCAAGTCGAAGTATACGACCCCATCGCGGCAAGTGGCGCGATTCCTGATGAGGTCGATGGAATGCAGGTGGCGCTCGTAGAGCGGCTGATAGAGCTGCTGCATCTCCGGGTCCTCGATGATGGCGCCAAGCGATTCGCGCCGCATCAGCCGGATGACACGATGTACGATTTCTGAGCCCTTGGCGCTCTCAATGACCAGCGTGATCTTCATGGCCGGCTCGCGCAGCTCTACGGCTGCCGCGGCACTCTCATACTGTGCCCCGTCCACGATATCCGCCCACTTCACCAGTTCGGATAAATCGGGCGCGTCGTAGCCGAACCGCTCGCGGGCGACTGTCGCGATGAACATGGTGCAGGACCGGAAATTCGGGTCGTATAGCTTCTTGCCGCTGTGGTCCAGCTTATAGTGCTCGGCGTCTTCTGGACGCAGAAACGCGCTCTGGTGGTGATCGAACCACCAGGTCAGGCGCGGATCGGGCGAATACTTAAAATCAACGATGGCGTTGACGTCGCCATCGAACATGTTGTCGTCGAAAAGCTGCGACGCTTTATGAGCCAGGCCGGTAAATTCGAACTCCGCGCCCGGGGCATACTTGTCCTCGTAGAAGCGGCTGAAAAAGGCAGCCGACGCCGCTCCATCGAAGCAATGATCGTGGTACAGGATTCTCACCCGCATCGAACAGGATCCATATAGGAGTGAAACTCTCCAGCTTGACGCACTTGTGGTACCTTTTGCAACTGTCTGTCGGAATTTGCCCGCAACCAAAGGATCGGCCAAAGTTGGAAAAGGTGGCGCAGGCGGTTTCGCCTTCGCGTTTCCCGTGGAGGTCCAAAGGCAGGCTGAAGGCCTGCTCCACCCTTCCACTGCCGCTTCAGCCGGGGGGAATTTTGACCGTGCTCGCCTATTGGACCGCTGTCCCCCAAATGTTCATGGTAATGTTGCCGGCTGTTCCAGACACGCCGTCAGCAACCATGTCGATCACCTTCACCGTCCATACTCCGCTGGAACTCTCACCCCAATCTCGAACCGACGTGAACATGTAGTTCTCGAAATCTGCACCTGTGTCCGGAGGACGATTATTGACCACGCTTGTCATCCCGGACGGGGAGGTCAGGACAAATCCGACCTGCCCCCGGTTTGGGTGCTGAACGTTTACGACGAACTCCACGTGCTCGACGCGAAGCTTTGACATGCTCGAGAAATCGAAACTGAACGTTGCTCCGTCCGTAGAACCGTCCGGAATTGGCTGCGAGTCAGTTGAGGTAAGTGTAATGCTCTGCAACGCCCCGAGATTTGTCCATCCCGATGCCATGTCGATGGCAGCCGAGACGTTCATCAATCCCGCGCCAAACGAGTTGCTGAAAGAGAATCCTGCTCCATTGTCCCTGAAGGGGTCGCCGTTCTGGATACCCGTCTTCTGTGCGGTGCGCATGAGGATCTCCTTCACGTCGCGATAACCGAGGTTCGGGTTCGCCTGAAGAATCAAGGCCACAGCACCTGAGACCTGCGGTGCCGCGGCAGACGTGCCGTTGAAAGCGTCGGAGTAATTGACAGGCGCCTGCGACGTAGCGAAGTTGGCTTGAAGGGCGGCCAGAGCATCAGGACCGGTAACGTTCGTCGTCCAGATCATGTCCGGAGGCGTGAACTCACCGCCAAAGGCCGAGATGGCGACCCCAATGCCCTCCTCGCTGTACGAGCTCGGGTCACCGGTGCGGGCTACGGCTCCGACTCCAATCGTGAACCGAGAAGCGGCAAATCCATCGTAGCTGCCGTTATCACCCGCCTGGCGGCCGTTGCCTGCCGATACGACAAACACAGTTCCCAGGCCACTACGATAATTCGTTACAGCCTGCTGAATGCCTGCCAACTGCAGGGGACCGGGAACGCCGAGGGCCGTCCCGTCATCGGCAGGGCCCCAGCTATTGCTGGAGACGGAGGTTATTAATCCGCCCGGCTGCCATGCCATCGCGTCACCCACCGCGTCGTCACCTGCCGGATCCGCGATAAGGCGCAGGCCCATCAGGCTGACTTCCGGCGCCACGCCGATGACTCCGATATTGTTGAATCCAATCGCACCGATCAAACCGCCGCAACTGGTGCCATGATTCTGCGAAGGATTGGCGGGTGTCGGATCGGTCGGATCACCGGCGTTGTAGTTTTTGTGATTGTTTGCCGAAACGGGATAGGCGTTGCCGGCCAGGTCTTCATGATTGATGTCGAGGCCATCATCGACCACGGCGACGTTGACGTTTTTGCCGGTCACGACATCCCACGCCGCGTTCATTTGCAGGTTCGGTCCGGAACCGGTCAGATGCCATTGATTGGGATATAGCGGATCGTTCACCGTTCGTTGCAGGCTTCCCGAGGTGCTGGTCTGGCGTTTTTCGAACTGCTGGGTGAATACCGGCGAGAAATCCCATCCACCGGCCTTGGTCAATACATCGGCAGCGTCCAGGGCGGCCCAGGCATCGGTGTAGTTCACAAGCCACCAGTCCTTAATCAGGCTTGCCTCTCGGGTTTGCGCTCCGGTCGACTGGCGTAGCGAGCTCCACTTTTCGTCACTAGTAATCCTGACCAGCAGACGGCTTGTCATATAGCGCCGCGCTGCCGGACGACGAACTTCCTGAGCATCGTAAAACACAGGCGCCGCCGCCTTCACTCCGGCTATCTTGGACTTGCCGCTGTATAGCGACTTGGCGCTCGCGCGCGCCGGCTGGTTCAGTTCAACCACCAGCCCGGTCTCTCCGATTTCGGTTGTCCCCTTCACCCCCGCTCCGAGAGCTTTCTTGACCGCGGCAATAGCGGCCGAATGATTTTGCTTTTGCTCAACACTGAGGTAGATCTCATTTGGCGAAAACTCGTATCGAGCCGGCCGTCCCCCGTTATTGAACTGGTAGACTTGTGCGAACAACGACGAAGTCCAAAGTGCTAAGAGTATTAGAGTTCTCTTCAAGGTTCCTCTCCTTTTTTGTATCCAGGACCTCTGCAAAGAAAACGCGCATACTCCCGGCCGCAACTCACCGCCGCGAGACGACGAGACGCATCACCAGGACGGAATATCCGCCGGCATCTTTTTTACAGGGTCTTGAACACGACCAACCTGCCCGGCGTTAAATATCCCCGTTTGCGCCGGACGATGAGTCCCGTTGTACTACTACGCCTTTCGCCGCCCCCGTTTATGACGGTTCCAGGCCAACTCTATGATGTTGCAGTAATGTTCGGGATTCTACCACGAAGCGAGACGGGCAGTCAGCTTTAGCGATCGCGGAACGATGTTTCGCGTTGCTCTATGGCTCCGCGAGGGCCTTCGCCGGATCGACGCGCGACGCGCGAATGGCAGGAAGGTAGCAGCCGGCGATGGCGGCCAGCAACAGGAGCATTGGCGCGAGGACGAGAGTGACGGGGTCGAAGTTGGTGACACCGTATAGCATCGCGCGGAAGAGTCGCGCGGCGGTAGCGCCTGCCAGCAGTCCGATCAGCGAGCCGGCCAGCGCGATCCGGGCGCCTTGCCGGATGACGAGCCAGACAATTCCCGCACGAGTCGCGCCCAGTGCGACGCGCATCCCGATTTCGCGGGTGCGCTGCCGCACCGCATAGGACATCACGCTGTAGATTCCGACGGCCGCCAACGCCAGAGCAGTCGCTGCAAAGACTCCCATGAGCCAGAGGGCGAGATAGGTCACTTGAAGCGATTGGCTCAGGACTTCGTCCATCGTTTGACCGTTGCTCAGCAGGATGTTCGGCTCAATCGAGCGCAGGGTGCTTTGCACCAGCGGGAGTAGCGGCAACGGATCGCCCGCGGTGCGCACGAAGAACGTCATCGTGGGCGCAGGGGCTTGTTCCACCGGGAAGTAGAGATCGGCGCGGGGTTCGTCACGCAGAGCGGCGCGCCGGATGTTGCCTACCACGCCGACGATATCGCACCGCTGGTTGCCTTGCTTGTATTCGTGCCCGACCGCATGCCCCTCCGGAAAGAACCGCCTCTCAATCGCCTCACTGATGATCACGACGCATTTCCCATCCGGGCGATCGCCCGGGTTGAAGAAACGCCCTTCGAGGAGCGGGATCTGCAGCGCCTTGAAATAACCGCTGGAAGCGAGTTGCCAGCCAACTTGTGGCGGCCGATCACCCGCCGGAACGGGATGCTCCGGCCTTTCAAATGGAGATGTCCAGTTGTTGCCGGTGAGAGGGATTACCATGGCCGACCCGGCTTCGCGTACTCCGGGCACGGAGCGCAGGGCCGTGAAAGCCCTGTCGTAGAAAGCACGCAACGCATCGCCGCTCTGGTAGCGCGACGCCGGGATCCTGAAGTTGACTGTCAGTACATTAGCGGTCCGAAAGCCTGGGTTCACCGTTACGAGATTCGAAAAGCTGCGCAAAATGAGCCCTGCCCCGGTGAGAAGCATGATTGCGAATGCCACTTCCGCAAGAATCAGTGCCGACGCCGTCCGGCGTCCCGCGACACCCGTGGTAACGCGCACGCTCGACACCATGACGCCGGTAGCGGTGCGGGTTCCGATTGAGACGGCGGAGAACAAGCCAATCAGCAAAGATGTGAGCACCATCACGCCCAGCGCGAAAGCCAGCACGTTGAAGTTGACCTGCACATCGGATAGTCCTGGCGCCTGGAGCGATTTCGGCGCCAGCGCGACCAGTGCGCGGGCTCCCCACATGGCGATCGGCAGTGCTGCCGAACACGCGAGAGCCGCCAGCACCAGGCTTTCGGTCAAAAGCTGTGCGACGAGCCTGCCGCGGCCTGCTCCGAGAGCGACGCGAACCGCCATTTCGCGGCTGCGGGCCAGCGAGCGGGCCAACAGAAGATTGGCGACGTTCGAGCACGCAATCAGTAAAACAATCGTCACCGCGGCCATGATCAGGAGAAGCGTCGGTTTGGTGTTTCCCAACAGAGCGTCCCGAAGCGGGAGCGCGAAGTACTCGGAGGCCGCGTTGCTCCGGGGATGCTCGCGACCGAGTTGCTGCGAAATCGTGCTCAGGTCCGTCAGCGCAGTTTGCAGCGACACATGCGATTTGAGGCGCGCGACCGCGAAGATCCAGTCCGATTGGCGCGCGGCCGGAGCGGTCAGCGGGACGGGTTGGGGAACGATGATATCGGTGGCGATGCCCGGCGGGAATTGGAAGCCCGGCGGAGCCACGCCGACAATCTGAAAGCGTTTTTGATCTACTCGCAAACCACGCCCGACGACTAACGGATCGGAGCCGAATTGATCTCGCCACATCTGGTAGCTGATGAGCATCGCGGGCGCCGCGCCGGGCCGCGTATCGGATGCCTCGAGCAGCCGCCCCAACGCCGGCCGGATGCGCAGCGTTTCGAACAGGCCCGGTGCGGCCATTAGTGTCGACACACGAAAGGGATCGCCGACATCGAAGACCGTAGCCATTCCGTTCCCAAAGCCGCCGAGGCTCTCAAAGCTCGACTGGCGTTGCCGCAAATCGACGTAGTCCCCGATTGCGATGAACTCTTTGGTGATCCCGGTCCGGCGATCGCGGTGGTTGAGTATGACCAGCCGCTCGGCGTCCTGGTAGGCAAAAGGACGGAACAAAACCGCATCGACAACGGCAAAGACCGCGATGCTGGCGCCGGCACCGAGGGCCAGGGTCAGTACCGCCGTGAGAGCAAAGGCGGGCTCGCGTGTCAGGAGCCGTAGTGCGTGCCGAACGTCCTTCGCAAATATCACGAGCCTTTCCTTCGGCGCCACCGGACGCGATGCTGCCGCGGGCCGCGAGTTCCGCGAGAACGGAGAAGTGAGTTGCAGACGCCAGCACTCCAGGAACAGGAAAAAGATCCGCAGCCGGATCCAGCGAGCTTGCGAGTGGGCCTGCGCCCAAAGCAGGTCTTCTACGGAGGGGTTAAACATCTCGCGGCAAACTCGCTCGGGAAGGAGCTTGCGCAAGGTATCGATCCAGCTTCGCTCAGGCATTGGACAAGCGCTCCCGCGCAGCCAAATCGACAGTCTGGTAGAACTCGCGGGTCTCGGACCAGAGCTTCAATCCGGCAGGCTTAATCTTGTAGCGCCGCTCTTTCACCATCTGCCCTCCGACCGCGATCTGTTCATAACGGCCGTCGACTACGTCTTCGCGTTCCAGGCGGGCCATCATCTGGTAGAAGGCTGGAGCCGACTGTCGGACGCCATAGGAAGCGATTGCCTCGCGGATGATCCGGCCGGGCTGCTCCTCGGCGCGCAGGATTCCCAAGACCAGGAACTGGAGATGGGTGATGGGAGGTAAGCGCTTCCGCATAATGCCACATTATGTAGGATCGCATTAGGTAGTGTCAATAGCATTGCCTTTCCGCAAGGCAGTATGGGTTCTCGCTATCATCAAACTTCAAGCCATGTCCCACGTCACCCACCTCGAATGTGCCGCGTGTGCCAAGACGCACGAAGCCGGAAAGCTTCACAACCTCTGTCAATGCGGCGGTCCGCTGCTCGTGCGCTACGACCTGGAAGCCGTCCGCACCGCCTGGAAGCGCGAAGACGTCGAAAAGGGCCCTTCGTCGATGTGGCGCTACGCGCCGATTCTTCCGGTAGACGACGCGACGCACATCGTCTCGCTGGGCGAGGGCCTCACGCCGCTGGTCCACGCCAAACGGCTCGGCGCATCGTTGAACGCCCCGAACATCTGGGTCAAGGACGAAGGCATCAATCCGACCGGCTCGTTCAAGGCGCGTGGGCTTTCCTGCGCGATTTCCATGGGTCTCGAACTCGGCGCGAAGAAGTTCGCGATCCCATCGGCGGGCAACGCGGCGAGCGCCATGGCCGCCTATGCCGCAGCCGCGGGCCTCGAAGCCCACATCTTCATGCCGCAGGATGTCCCGCAAGCGAACTACATCGAATGCAAAGCGTTCGGCGCGAACGTCACGCTTGTCGACGGCCTGATCAGCGATTGCGGCAAGATTGTCGCCGCGCGTAAGGACGCCGAGGGCTGGTTCGACGTCAGCACTTTGAAAGAACCCTATCGCATCGAAGGCAAGAAGACCATGGGCTACGAGGTAGCCGAGCAGTTCGGATGGGAGCTTCCGGACGCCATCTTTTACCCCGCCGGCGGGGGCGTCGGGCTGATCGGCATGTGGAAGGCGTTCGGCGAAATGGAAGCGCTCGGCTGGATTGGGCCGAAGCGTCCCAAGATGATCGCCGTACAGGCGGCGGGCTGCGCTCCCATCGTGAAAGCTTTCGAAGAAGGCAAACCCCGCAGCGAGTTCTGGGACCATGCCAGCACGGTCGCGAGCGGTCTGCGCGTGCCGAAGGCCCTCGGCGATTTCCTGGTGCTGAACGCGGTTCGTGACAGCGGTGGCACGGCGATAGCGGCATCGGACGAAGAGATGCTCGATGCCGGCGTCAAGCTGGCTTCGGATGAGGGTATATTCGCCGCCCCCGAAGGCGCCGCCTGCATCGCGGCGCTCGAGAAGCTGCTCGACAATGGCTTCCTGAACCGCTCGGACCGGGTCGTCATCTACAACACCGGCTCCGGCCTGAAGTACCTGGAAGCCTACTCCACCCGTTTCCCGCGCGTCACGGCGAGCGAACAGGACAAGCTAGGCGGCCTTATAACGCCGCGCTAGTGGAAACCTTCTTCACGTGCACGCCTCCGTTATGGGTGCTGACATGGATCAGCGGCCCTCCGGAGCCAACGTTAAAATCAAGCTGCCTGGTCTTGAGATTGCCCTGCAGCGTGAGCGGAAAGTCGGTTGACATGCCGCCGTTCACGGTTTCGGCCATCACATGCGCGGAGTAGGTTTCGGGGATGGAAATCGTCACCCCGCCATTCTGAGTCTGCGCTTCGAGCTGACGGCCTTCCCATGTTGGGCCAGCCAAGTCGACGGTCAGCCCCCCGTTCTTGGTATTGCCGCTGACGTCTCCGGCAACCCGCTTCAGATGAACCCCGCCGTTCACCGTATCGAATTCGATGCGCCCGCGGACATCGGAGATGCTGATTCCACCGTTGTGCGCCTTCAGGCTCAGATCCGTTGTTTGCGGCACGAAAATCTCGTAGCTGACGCTCCACCCGCCGTCTCCACCCTTGGACGGGCCGTTGGCGCTGACTTGACCGCCCGCCGCCTGCACCTGAACCTGGCCTACAACCGCATGCGCCTGGCTGTCGGTATCGGCCCACGCCTCGACCTTCGAGCGGACCAGCACTTCATTCCGCAGCCAGCCCTTCACCGTGGCGCCACCGTTCTGGCCGCCGTCGACGCTCAGGCGTCCCAAGCCGGGAAACGTCTGCTCGCGAATCTCGCAGGCTCGCGCCCGATCGCCATCGGACGAGTCATTGCAGCGCATCTGCTTCGTCTGGTTGTCCTGCATCTGGCCGTAAGCCATTGATGCGATTATCGCTGCGAGTCCGAAACCCTTCATTAATGTCATGAGGCATCCTCCAGTGGCTACTTAGACGACAAAACCACCCGTTGGTGCCGCAGGTATTTTCGTGGCGCGCGTACTGCGGTAGTCGACTTAATCGGAAAGCCAACCTTTAGGCTATTTCGGAGCGTTTTGAGCAGCGCCATACTCTAGCCATGGTCGAGGTAATGGAAGCAACGCCCACGGCGGAAACTCTTTGCAGCCCGGGAGCCGAAACGCTTTACAACCCGGAAGAGGATGCACTCGATACGCATGAGCGAGGCCGTTCGGTCTTGCGCTGGGCGATGCTCGCAGCTATGTGGGCCATCGCGGTTCTGTACATCCTGCCATACTTCGCCGGCCGTGTGACGCAAATTGTGTCGTGGCCGGGGCTATGAGGTTCGGGGCATGCCGATACAGCCAATCGGTTGTCCCTTGGTGATCGGCGGCGTCGTCACGATGTAAAGAACCAGTCCGTCGATCGGCGCCGGAACTTCCGCGATCGTTTTTCCGAAAAAATCGGTAATGTTGGCCAGAATGGTCCCTTTCGTCACGTGCTGATCGCGCTCCACCTGCGGATATAGAATCCCGGTCTCTGGGCTCGATACTACCTCCGACGGAACGAGATACACGGCTTTCGAAAGCGGCGCCGGACCCTTTTCCATCATCTTGAGCTCGCGCAGGACGCCGTAAATCCCCGAGACAATTTCGGAAACACACTGTGGGTCGCTGGTGCCGAGATAGCCACTTTCAACCGTCATGGCAGGCTTTCCGCGCGTGATCGCGGTCGTCGAACAATACATTGAACGCGCCGGATCGGTGGGGCGGTTGCGGTCGACGAGAATATGGTCGATTCCGAAAGCCAGGGCCAGGCGCGCGATTGACGCGTCCATTTCCGGATTGTTCGTGACCGTCTGATACACGTACGGGCGCAGCCACTCGTTGCCGTCGCCGCAGTGCAGATCGAGGACGTAGTCGGCTTTCTCAATTACCTCGGTAGTAATGGCGAATGCGATTCGTTCGGAGACTGTGCCGTCGGTTTTACCAGGATAGACACGGTTCAGATTCTTGCCATCCACTGGGCTGAAGTAGATGGTACGGCCCAGGAAGGACGGCATGTTGGCGACATGCACCATAATGATGGTGCCTGCAAGTTTCCCGGCGTCGATTTCGCCTTGCAAGCGCTGGAGGGCGATGATCGGCGGATACTCATAGCCGTGATTTCCGGCGATCAGCGCCAGCACTGGCCCGGGGCGGGCGCCTTGGACGGTGGTGATCGGGATCTGCGTACCCGAGTCGACCCCCGCCGGAATCTCGATCAGCCGCCGTTCGATGGACGCACTCATACCACCAGCACCGCCTTTCCCAGAACCTTGCGATCCGCCAGGTCCTTCATCGCCCGGCGCGCTTCAGACAAAGGATAGGTGCTGGAAGCCTCCGGTCGAATTTTTCCCTGATCCCAGAGCCGCTCGAGCTCGGCCTGTGTTTTCTGAAGGTATCCCGGAGTGGTCTTGACCTGATGTCCCCAAAAGACGCCGACCAGTGACATGTTCTTGAGCAAAATCCGATTTGCCGCGATGGTTGGAATGCGGCCGGATGCGAATCCGATCACGAGCAGCCGCCCGCCGGACGCGATGCACTTCGTCGACAGGTCAAAGACGTCGCCGCCAACCGGATCGTAGATTACATCCGCGCCACGACCGCCGGTGATCTGCTTCACGTGATCTACCCATTCGGGCTGGCTGTAGTTGATGAGGTGCTCAGCTCCCTGGCGGCGGGCAAACTCGAGTTTCTCGGCGGAACTCGCGGTGGCAATGACACGCGCCCCGAATGCGCGCCCCAACTGGATGGCCGACATACCGACCCCACTGGCTCCCGCGTGCACCAGGAGCCACTCGCCTTCGCGGAGCTCGCCGCGGTCCTTGAGAGCGAAGAGCGAGGTCTGATAAATGATCGGCATCGAGGCGGCCTGCGTGGGGTCCATGCCCTTGGGAATCCGGAACACCTTGGCAGCATCCGCGATCGTATGTTCGGCGAAACCCGAGCCGTCTGTGAACGCCAGCACCCGGTCGCCGGGCGCCCACTGCGCAACATTGGCCCCGATCTCATCGATCTCGCCCGCCACTTCAGCGCCCGGCGTAAACGGGAAGGGTGGCTTCACCTGGTATTTGCCCTGCACCTGTAGGATGTCGAAGAAGTTCAGCGCAGCGGCGCTATTTCGGATGCGCACCTGCCCCGGGCCGGGGTCCGGCGCATCCATCTCCGCCCATTCCATGTCCTCCGGCTCACACCACTGGCGCACCAACCATGCTTTGGTCTTCATGAGTCTCAACTACTTTACCGCACCGAATGAAGAGCGAGAGACTTTGGCGGCCAGGCAGTTCGCCTGCTTTTTGAACCGTCGACGCGCCGCATAGCAACTCCCCGCATGCGCATGTGCCAGCGCCCGTACATTCGCCGTGAAGTCCAAAGGCAGGCTGAATGCCTTCTCCACCCTTCCACGGTCTTCGAAACGCTGTGTACCCCAAAGCTGGCGCAGGAGGTTTCGCTTGTGCATACTTCCACGATGTCAGAATATTCGCGAGGCGCGAAGAACCTGAAGCTGTGTAATATCCATCCACATGCTCCAAGTTGGTCGGAATGCAAATGTCAGGATTCCAGCACGACCACTGTGTCGAGCGGATCGCGGCCAGCCTTCGGCAGATGCAAAAGCATACCGCCGTCCACCGCGCGCACCGTTACCGGACTGCCGTCGCCCAACAGACTGGCTTTCTTGAAGGGAATCTTAGGCATCGCAAGGAGTTCGTCTTCCCAATCGAGCACGTGAACGTAGGTCCGGTTCCCCTTGCGCGTGGTCACACCCCAGGGACGCGGCGTTATCGGTCCGCCGCGAGTGCCGTAAATCGATTCGCCATTCTTGCCGAGCCACGCGCCCATCTCGCGCAGGCGCGTCTGAAACTCGTCCTGAATCGTACCGTCGGGCTTCGGGCCGACATTGAGGAGGAAATTGCCATTGTTGCCCGCCGCCCGCACCACGTAGTGGATCAGTTGCTTGGTGCTCTTATAATTCTTGTCGCGAGAGTCATAGCCCCAGGCGCCATTGATGGTGTCGCAGGTTTCGAGCGGGAGAGTGCCGATCTTGGATTCGCCGTTGAATCCCGCGGTGTTTCCACCCGGCAGATCCTTCTCGAACATTTGGAAGTCCTCGCCCTCGAATGGCGGAAGGTGGTGATTGTTGCCCACCATCGCCGCAGGCTGCAGCCGATGGATCATGTCGTAGGTGCGGCGCAGCTTCCAGTCAGCGTCGCGACGGTCCCAGATGCCGTCGAACCAAATGCCCGCGACCTCGCCATAGCCCGTCAGCAACTCGGTCAGCTGCGCGTCCATGTAGTCGAGATAGCGGTTGAAGTCGCCGCCCGGAGGACGTCCGGAGTAATGGCCGGTCTGCCCGAGTGGGTAGTAGTCGGGATGATGCCAGTCGAGATGGGAGTGATAGAAGAACAGACGCACGCCCTGCCGGCGGCACTCGTCCGCGAGCGGCTTCAGCACGTCCTTGCCATACGGCGTCGCATCGACGATATTCCACTTCGATTGCTTCGTGGCGAACATCGCAAAGCCATCGTGATGCTTGCTGGTAATGGTGATGTACTTCATCCCAGCCTGCTTCGCCAGGCTGACCCACGCGGCAGGATCGTAATTCACGGGATTAAAGCGCGCCGGAATTCTCTCGTATTCGGAGATCGGGATCTTCTCGTTATTCATCACCCACTCGCCGTGTCCGAGCACGCTGTACACGCCCCAGTGAATGAAGAGGCCGAATTTTGCGTTCTGAAACCATTCGCGAGCGCGCAGGTTTTCGGTGGCCGGACGGTAGGGCGCATCCGTTGCGCCCCGCGCGAGCGCAGCGGCGCCGAGGGCAAGCAGGGATCTGCGGGTCATACCACCAGCTTATAGCCGAAGCCCTTGACCGTGATTAAGTATTGGGGATAACGCGGGTCCGGCTCAATCTTCTTCCGCAGGCTGGCAACGTGGACATCGACGGTGCGGCTCATGCTGTCGCTCTCCACGCCCCAGACTTTGCCGAACAGCTCCTCACGGGAAATCACGGTGCCGCGGTGCTCGAGAAGATAGCGCAGCAGGCGATACTCGCCACGTGACAGGCCCACCGGTTCGCCTCGACGCGTCAACTCGTTCTGCCTGAGATCGACACGAACCTCGCCAAACTCGAAGACGTCCGAAGGCTTTGCCGGCCTGCCGCCTGCGCGGCGCAGCAGAGCTTCGATGCGGGCGAGCAGTTCGGTGGCATCGAACGGCTTCACCACGTAGTCGTCAGCCCCGAGTTTCAGACCGACGACCCGATCGATAATTTCGCCACGCGCGGTGAGCATCAGAATCGGCGTGTCGACCGATCCCTGCCGCAGATCGCGGCAAATATCGAAGCCGCTCTTGCCGGGCAGCATGGCGTCTAAGATGATAAGGTCGAAGCCGCCATGCCGGGCCAGGGCGAAACCCATATTGCCGTCGTTCGCGTGCTCTACCTCGTATCCTTCGGCCTTCAGGCGGTCGATGACGCCGACAGCGAAGGCAATTTGGTCCTCTACGAAGAGGATGCGTTGACTCATTTCGCGCCAGGCGCGACCGGCAGGTGCAATGTGAACGCACTTCCCTGCCCCGGCGCGCTTTCGAGCGTAATGGTCCCCCGGTGGGCGTCGATGGTGGTTCGCACCAGGCTCAATCCGAGCCCGCTACCCGGAATCTGGTTCTCGACGGCGGTCTTCCCGCGATAGAACGGCTCAAAAATCTGGTCGGCGTCCGCGGGATCGATTCCTACGCCATGGTCTTCCACAGTGATCAGAACCGCTTTCCCGTCTGCGTCGCGGTGCGCGCTCACGCGGATCCACCGTCCGCTGCCGCCGTATTTCATGGCATTGCCGAGGAGGTTCTCGACGGCCTGCTGCAAAGCGCGCGAGTCGCCGAGTACGGAAGGCAGATTTTCGTCGAGTTCCAACTCCGTCTCGAATCCGCCGCGTTCCAGTTCGTCACGACGCGATTCCAAGGCCTGCTGCACCACCTGCTTCACGTCGACTGAACTCTGGCCGGTCCCGGGATGACGCGAGTGGATCCCGGCAAACTGAAGCGTCTGCTCCACCATTTCGGTAAGGCGTTGCCCCTGTCCGTGAATTAAAGATCCGTACTGCCGCACCTGTTCCGATCCCGAAACGAGCCCGTCGGCCTGATTGCGGGAGAGCATGCAGATCGCCGACAGTGGATTGCGAAGCTCGTGGGACACTCCGGCGACGAACTGCATCTTCTGCTCGGCCAGCCGCTGCATTCTGCGGGAAGACACGACGATGAACGTCATGCCGGCCAGCAGCATCAATTCAACGCCAATGCTCAATAGGAGGTTTTGCCGGCGCCATACGTTGAGTGACGACGCCAGCGTTCCGGTTTTGGAACCCACGTTGAGCTGCCAGTCACCACTCAGGGGGTTGCCGAATCGGCGGTCGGTCCGAAACATGATGCGCCCGGTCGCACCCTTGTTGACATACAGTCGCGCCATTGCGGGCGGATGTTCTGGCAGCGATGTGCGAATCGTGACCAGATCTTCAAGCCGCAGTGTGAAGAAGGGCTGCTGCACTTCGTATTGTGACGCGGGATGTGGATCTGAACTGTAAATCGGGGAACCGGAACGGCCACGCTTCTCGACAGAAAACGCGTACGTCGAGCGTGCGTCGGTTCCAAAGTATTTATCGATGAGCGCGGGAAAAACCTGGCGTTGCAGATAACCGGTATCCAGAACAACGTACATGCAACGCTGGAAGGGAGGAAGCAGCGGCGATGACTTCTCGATGGCGCTCAGGATGATCAGCACCGGAGCACCATCGGCTGGAGGTGGCGCGCAACTCAGATTGACTGCCGGCGGTCGTGTAACCCGATCCGGCATTGCGTTGTTTTCTATCGAAGCCGACCACTTGCCATCGCGCTGCAAATGATAGCGCCGTGCTGGCCCGTCATCGGCCACATCCAGGTAATAGGCCTCGCCAACCATCCGCGGAATCGCCGACGCATCGGGGACGGCCGCGGGTTCTCCGCTCGACGATGTCGCCAGCCTTGAAAAAAAGACGTGTACCTGTGCGAGTTGCTGGTCGAAATCCCGCGCGAAGTTCTCCGCCGATGTTTTGAGCTGATTGCGGGTGCGTTCGAGATCCGCCTCAGCCACGCGCCCGGCCCAGCGATACTGAATGACCGCGAGTATCACGAGAAGCAGGGATAAGATCCCCGCAACGGCAAGCAGAATTCGCGAGCTGTAACGCGCCATAACGCCCGGGCGCTATTTGAATTCGAGGATTTCCTTCTCTTTTGCTTTCGCCGCCTGATCCAGTTTTTGAATGCACCCGTCGGTCATTTTCTGGATCTCGTCATGGGCGCGACGGTCTTCATCCTCGCTGATCGTCTTGTCCTTGAGAAGCTTCTTCACCGCTTCGTTGGCGTCGCGGCGGATGTTGCGCATGGCAACCCGGTGATCCTCTGCAAGATGGTTCAGTTTCTTCACCAATTCCTTGCGGCGCTCTTCAGTAAGCGGCGGAATCGGCACCCGGATCAGCTTGCCGTCGTTGGAGGGGTTGAGACCCAGATCGGCGGCGCGGATTGCTTTTTCAAGAGCACCAATCTGCGATACGTCCCACGGCTGCACCGTGATCAGGGAAGCTTCAGGAACGTGCAGAGTAGCCAACTGGTTCACAGGCGTTGGCGTGCCATAGTAGTCGACCTTAACGTTATCGAGGAGGCTGATCGAGGCGCGGCCGGTGCGAACGTTGGCCATGTCGTGCTGCAGATCACTCAGCACCTTCTCCATGCGGCTCTTCGCATGAGCCTCAATCTCCTTCACGTTCTGAAATGTGCTTGCTGCGGCAGTGGCTTGCGATTCATTCTTCATAGTAGTTGGTATGCTAGCCAGTACTCAGATTTTCCGGCCACCCCCGCGGGTGGCTCGTTTGACGTGATAATTATCGCATATGGAGTTAACCGGCGTTAAGTTGTGAGCGATGTTACGATACGGCAACTGTGAGCCTATCCGCCTCCACTGTTCGAACGCTGATTGATTACACGGCCAACTCGAGTCGTAAGCTCGTCGAGGTAGCCGCGCTCCTTACTCCGGACGAACTGGTCCACGATTTCAAATTCAGTGAAAGGCACTTGTTAGGTACGCTGGCGCACATTTTTGCCGCCGACCGGGTCTGGTACGGGCGGATCACTGACAATGTGCCGGCCCGTTTCATCGATCCGGATTCAGACGTGCGTTTGAGCGTCCTCCAGGAGGATTGGCCGAAGCTCCACGATCGTTGGAAGGAGTGGGCAGCGACGCTGACCGACGAGGCCGTCGAAGCAAAACTCACGTACCGCGATTTGAAGGGAAACGTCCATGAGGAACCGATCTGGCAGATTGTGACTCACGTGGTCAATCACGGCACTCACCATCGTGGACAGGTTTCCGGCATGCTCCGGGCGATGGGGCACGCGCCGCCGGTTCTTGACCTGATCGCTTACTACCGTTCGTGCAATCAAGTCCTGGCCGCGGGTTCAAAGTGACGCGCGAAGCATAAACATTCTCCTGGGTCGTCCGGATCGAGGTTGGGAAAGCGGTGCTGGCTTGGCGTAAAGCCTTCATTATGAAAGCCACACTTCCCAAGGACGTGAACAGAAGCAACATTTGCCGGATGACAGAGGGCGTAGAGCCGGTTGACGCCCAAATCACGGGCCAATGCAACGACAGCGTTAAGAGCTTCCGTTGCGTATCCGAATCCCCAGGCATCGCGAGCTAGCACGTATCCTGTAGCGGCAACCGACGGTGACTCGAATGCCAGACCGGTACTGCCAAGCAGCCGTTGCTCAACCAGGGACTCGATCAGGTATGGCCCGGCCGGCCAACGTTCCCATTCCGCATCGCTGAAGGCCAGAAATGACTTCGTATCTTCGATGATCCGGTGGCGTGGCCAGCCGAGATACTTCGTTACCTCCAGGTCGCTGGAATAGCGGGAGAAGATGGCCTCCGCGTCGTCGTTAAGAGGCTTGCGCAGAATCAGCCGTTCGGTTTTGATAATCTCAGGAGCTTTCAACAGATCGACGATAGCATCACCGCATCTATGCCACGATACGCGGATTTCCTGCTTCTGTGCGTCGGGCCAGACTATGCCGGCGCCGTGTATTTTTCTTCGATCGCTTCCCTGATCCGTTTTCGGCTTTCGCCTGGTGAGATACGATCGTCCCGCTCAATTGCCGCGACGTGATCGGCCAGTTCCTTGTCCTTCACGTCTTCGCGCAGCCAGCGCGAATAGTCGCCGCGATGCAGATGGAACAGCCACGTCTCGTCGTCGACCCCATCCGCCATTTGCAGGAAGACGGTAAGGTTCTGGGCGCGCAAATTCAGCTTGCCGTCCGGTCCACGGAAGTAGAAGACGCGATCTTCCTCGATGTCTCCTGCGGCATATTTGCGTTTGTGACGATCGCGCTCGGCCCTTGGGGGGTCGCTTGTCATTTTCAAAACGGCGCCCCCATCGCGCTGCCACAGAAGTGCTTCGCCATGCTCGAGCGGATCGGATGGCGGCACGGGTACGCGCACTCCGGCTATGTTCCCGAATTCTTCCAGCGCGCCGGCCGGCTCCGCTCCCATCACGATGACGGTGTCGACGCGTTTTAATGCCGCGGGCGCCACATGTTGGGGATGCACGGTCAACAAGAGCAGGTTCGGGATCTCACCGCCCAGCTGACCACGCGCAGGACTCCACTCCGACGGCAGCATCTGATGCGCTTCATCTACAACCAGCCAGTGAGGCCGGCCCAGGTGCACCTGCCGTTCTTGAATCAGGCTCAGGGCTGACGCGAATGCGGCGGCACGATCCGGTATACGGACCCCCGCCAGGTTGACGGTGACTTGAGCTTTCGGGTCATCCAACATCTGCCGCAGATGATCGAGCGAAGGTGGGTGACCGGTATCGCCCGTCGCCACGAACCCGGAAAGCGAGCCGTAATCGCCTTCCGGATCGACCAGGCAAATCTGGTATCCGCGCTCCGCAACGCGTTCGATTACACCTGTGACGAACGTGGATTTCCCGCTGCCGGACTGGCCGCAGACCAGGACGACCTGCCCGTGCGTCTTCAACACAATCTCGCGATCACCCGCTTTGCCAAGCCGAATGCCGGCACGATCGGCAGAGACGTTAAGTCCCGCGAGGTCATCCTGCAGCAGCATTCCGGCGAGTTCTACTACTCCAGCCCCGTGATCCCCCTTGGTGACCAGGTCCGCTTTTTCCTTCAGCGCCGAAATTGCGTTGGCGACTGCCACGGCGCACTCGCAGCAACTCAGGAACGAATGATCGTTCTCCGCATCGCCGATTCCGGCAAGATTGTGCCGCGAGATCCTTAATTCATCGAGAGCGGCTTCCAGACCCGTGCTCTTGTTCACGCCCGAGGGCAGAATCATCACGGCATCCTTGTTGAAGATCACCTGCAGTTCGAGGCCAAACTCGGCGATCGCCTTGATCGCGATTTCTTCCTGAGGACGCCACAACGCGACAATCACTTCGCCTGCGCTCATGTTCGTAACACCCCGCCGCCGCAGGGCGTCAATGAACTGGTCCGGCGGGCGTTGAGCCAACGTCCGTTTCTCCCGGGTCGCGGGAGTGTAGAGGAGGGCGCCGTTCTCGGCCACCACCTTCTCAAAGAGGTCTAACCGTGGAAAAACTCTCTGCAGGTCCGGTAATTCGCGCCCTGTCACCAGGATCAACTTCCGTCCCGAATGAGCAAGGCGCTCCAGCGCTTCGATTGCTGTGGTTGCTACAACTCCATCGTGCGCCAGGGTTCCGTCGTAATCGGTCGCGAGGGCAACGTAACGCATCCACTCGCCGACTTGCAATTCGGGTGCCGGAAAGGTGTCACACAGCCTTTGATTTTCGCGCCGCGCGAAGATTTGGAGGCTGTGGAAGGGTGAAGCAGGCATTCAGCCTGCCTTCGGATCTGATAAAAACGCGCAGGCGAAACCGCCTGCGCTGCTTTCGTGAAGAATCAGCGGCTGTGTATTACCGCGCTAGTTCCTGATGCCGACCTGGCTCAACATCCAGGCGTATTCGAAAGCCGTGTCTTTTAACTGGTCGTAACGTCCCGATGCGCCGCCGTGGCCGGCCGGGTCCATCTTCATCTGCAACAGGAGCTGATTGTTGTCCGTCTTTAACGTCCGCAGCTTCGCGACGTACTTCGCGGCTCCCCAGTACATCACCTGGCTGTCGTTCAGGCTTTCGGTCACCAGCATGGCGGGATACGCGGTCTTGTGCAGATTGTCATAAGGGCTATACGTCAACATGTAATCGTAGGCAGCCTTCTCGTTCGGATTTCCCCATTCCAGGTATTCGCCCGTGGTCAGCGGCAGCGACGCGTCCAGCATGTCGTTCATGACGTCGACCCATGGTACGGCCAGATGCGCTGCCCGAAACAGGTCGGGACGCAGGTTGAGCGTAGCCCCCAGCAGCAGACCGCCGGCGCTGCCGCCTTCAATAATCAGCGAGTTTTTCGACGTCCACTTCTGCTCGATGAGGTATTGCGCACTATCCACGAAATCGAAGAAGGTGTTCTTCTTCTTCATGAGCATGCCGTCCTCACGCCATTTCTGACCCATCTCGTCGCCCCCGCGGATATGGGCAATGGCGTAGGCCACGCCGCGATTCAGCATGCTAAGCCGCACACTCGAGAACGTCGCCGACATGCCTGCTCCATACGATCCATAGCCGTAAAGGAGCATCGGCCCCTTACCGTCACGCTGGAATCCCTTCTTGTACACAATCGATAGCGGCACCTTCGTCCCGTCGCGCACAATGGCCCATTGCCGTTCCGTGACATACTGCGTGGGGTCGTAGCCGCCGAGCACTTCCTGGCGCTTCAACAACGTGGACTTGCCGGTTTGGGTGTCGTAGTCGAACACGCTCTGCGGCGTGATCATGCTCTGGTAGCTGTAACGATACGTCTTCGAATCGAAGTCCGGCGTCCCGCCCGAGAATACCGAGTAGACTGACTCGGGAAACTTGATGTCCGTCCAGGCGCGCGATTTGAAGTCGTAAACGCGCAAACGATTCAGCGCCTCGGATTTTTCCACGGAAACCGCAAAATCGCGGAACAGATCGATACCGGAAACCTGAACGTCATCACGGTGCGGGATGAAGACCTTCCAGTTCTTCGGGCTGGGGTCGTTGTCGGACACCGTCAGCACCTGGAAGTTGAGAGCGTTCTTGTTGCTGCGAATGTAGAACAGGCCTTCGCGGTGATCAACGTAATACCGGTGCTTCTTTTCTCGTGGAAGAAAGACCGTGAAATTACCTTGCGGCTGGTCGGCTCGGAGATAGCGCACCTCTGTTGTGTCCGTACTGTCGATTGAGAACAGCAGGTATTTCTTATCCCGTGTCTTACGAACGTAGATGCGATATAGGATGTCTTTCTCCTCGAACAGCGGCTCGAATGTAGTCGAGCCGAGGACATGCCGCCAGAGTTTGTCGCTGCGTTTCGTGACGGGGTCCTCGGTAGTCAGGAACAGGGTTTTGTTGTCATCTGCCCAGGCAATTGACGTGACCCGTTCGGTGGTGTCCGCCAGCGTCTCACCGGTCCGAAGGTCCTTGATGTGCATTGTGTACTGGCGGTATCCGCTGAAATCGACGGAATAGGCAACCAGGTTCTGATCGTCGCTGTAGGAAACACCGCCGAGCCCAACAAACTTATGACCCTTCCCAAGCTCGTTTACATCGAGCACGATCTCTTCGGGCGCGTCCATGGAGCCTTTACGGCGGCACAGAATGGGGTATTGCTTGCCTTCTTCCGTGCGGCTGTACATCAAGTAATTGCCATTGCGAGTCGGGACACTGAGGTCGGTCTGTTTGATGCGGCCGAGCATTTCCTTGTAGAGCGAGTCGGCAAAGGGTTTCAACTCCTTTGTCATCGCGTCCGTGTACGCGTTCTCGGCGTTCAGATAATTGATGACCTCGGGATTCGATTTCTCGCGGAGCCAATAGTAATTGTCGGTGACCGTGGTTCCTTGACGTACCTCGCTGTGTTCCTTTACCGGGGCAACGGGCGGCGTCTGTGCTGCCAGGCCGGCAGCAAGAACGAGTGTGAGGGTGGCGGGCCGAAGCATAGGGAGTTCTCCTTGCGGCAGTTTGGGTTCATTTTATCTCAGCTTCGTGCTCACGCCACCAATTCATACGAAACACCAGACAACGCCATCGCCGCGGCCGTTCCCTGGGCGGTTAACATTGGATGTTGGAGGAATATGGAGCGGACGGAGCGTCGTGAAGTCTACTACGATGGCGTTCATTGCAATTTGGCAATTCAACAATTCCGGAGCGGCGTGGTCGTCCTGAAGATCTCGGGGAATGATGTGGGCGAGTTCGGCGATGCGCCAATGGTGGCATTGTCCGGCTGGCTCGATGGAAGAGCCCCAGTCGAGTTCTTCATCGATGCCCATGAGGTGCGCGGCGCATCCATCGAAGTCAGCGGCGATTGGGCACAATGGCTCGGCAAACATCGGGCACAGTTGCGCACCATCACGATGCTCACCGGTTCTCACTTCATACGGATTACGGCCGAATTCGTGCGCCGCTTTGCCGATCTGGAAGGCATCATGCGTATCTGCACCGAGCCTGGCGTTTTCGATCGCGAGCTAAAAGAAGCTCTCGGCAATCCGGATCATAAATAGGTCAGCCACGTACTTCGCCGTTGCGCTTTCAAGCGCGCAAACCAGCGGCAGGGAAAGTACAGCGCGATCACGACTGCCGCCGTGACCGCGTAAAGCAGGCCAAGACTCCACATGTAACCCTGCGGCACGGGAGGCGGGTCCATGGGATGATTTCCGAACAGCCAGCCCGTCGCTCCCGGCGTGCGCACCAGTGAGATCGCGACGGCCACGACGTGGATCAGTGGGATGTGCAGTAAGTAATAGAAGAGCGGTACGCGCCCGAAGACGGACAACCACTGCGCGAGGCGGCCACGCGCGTTTTCGAGCAGCGGCAGCGCCGCAATCGCGGGCCCCAGGGTCATCAGCAGAAACAGCAGCGACGCCGGGTATTTGCGTGTATTCAGGAAGGCAATCCACGCGGCAACGCGCGGCGTGGCGGCCCAGGGCCGATCGCCATACAGATTGAAATAACGCAGCACCAGGAACAGGAGGATCGCGCCGCCGCCGATGAGATAACAGGTCCGCCTGCGCTGCTCCGGGTTCATGCGCATCACAGCGCCGAATGCGTATCCGGCCGCCATGACGCCGATCCAGGGGAAGATCGTGTACAGGATGAGGAGATTCGGCTGGGCCACCGGACCCACCTTGATCGCCCCGCCGAAATATAGAAGTTGGCCCAACCACCCCAGCGGGCCGTGAACCGCAGAGGCAAAGAGGTTGTGCCCGGCGATTGTGAGGCACCCGAAGATCGCACTTGCCGCAACAGGAAGGCGTACTAGCGGACCCATGAGGATCATGCACCAACCCAACATCCAGATGACTCCCGCGAGCATGTAGTGCGTGAAATCGGCATTGAACGTCCACGCCAACCGTAGAAAAGTCAATTCCAGGAGAACGAGCCAGGCACCGCGCAACATCACCCATCTGGCGAGGGCGGCGCGATCGTTGATGCGCTCGCCCTTCAAGAACAGCGATGTGCCCGCGAAGAACACGAACGCCGGCGCGCAGAAGTTCGTGATCCAGCGCGTCAGAAATACTGCCGCCTCGGGCGAGCCTGCCGGGACCCCGGAAAACACGCGCACATGATCGATGGCCATCAGCACCATTACCGCGCCGCGAACGATGTCGATCGATTGCACGCGTGGGGTAGGCTGCACTGTTCTGCCGGTTGCGGGAGCTGCCATATAGTCGACCCTCCTTGTGTACTTCGATAGGTGATTATACTGTATTGCTAACAGTTGTGCCATCTGCCATAAAGAGCCACTATGAGAAGAAGGGGCAAACCGGCCCCCGGACGTATACTGAGTCTGTAATCAGAAAGGGGAGTACCGTGGCTACAACACTCTCTCCTGTTACGGAACCCAAGGTCGCTGTTCAGCAGACCAAAATCCTGATCGATAATGAGTGGCTTGACAGCGTGTCGGGGAAAACGTTCCCGACCATCAATCCTTCAACCGGAACGGAGATCGCGCAAGTCGCTGAGGCGGATGCCGCCGACGTCAACCTCGCGGTAAAGGCGGCGCGGAAAGCATTCGAGCGCGGGCCATGGCGGAAGATCTCGGCCTCCGAACGCGGACGCCTGTTAAACCGCCTGGCCGACCTGATCGAAAAGAACGCCGATGAACTGGCAAAGCTGGAAGCGCTCGACAACGGGAAACCGGTGGCTGTGGCTCGCGCGGCGGACTTGAATCTTACTATCGCGTGCTTCCGTTATTTCGCCGGATGGGCCGACAAAGTCCACGGCAAGACGATCCCGATCGGCGGAAATTACTTCTGCTACACGCTGCATGAGCCGGTCGGTGTAGTCGGCCAGATCATTCCCTGGAACTTCCCGCTTCTGATGCAGGCCTGGAAACTGGCTCCGGCTCTGGCGATGGGGAATACCATCGTCATGAAACCGGCCGAGCAGACACCGCTCACGGCGCTGCGGATCGGCGAACTGATTATCGAAGCGGGTTTTCCACCGGGCGTGGTCAACATCTTGCCGGGCTATGGCCCCACAGCCGGTGCGGCTATTGCCAACCACATGGACGTCGACAAGGTCGCGTTTACCGGATCCACCGAGGTCGGCCACCTCATTATGGAAGCCGCAGCCAAGTCCAATCTGAAGCGCGTCGCGCTGGAGCTTGGCGGCAAAAGCCCCAATATTGTCTTTGCCGATGCCGACATGGACCAGGCCGTGGAGGGCTGCCATTTCGGCCTGTTCTTCAATCAGGGACAGTGCTGCTGCGCCGGTTCCCGTCTCTTCGTTGAGGAGAAGGCATACGACGAATTCGTTGCCAGGAGCGTCGCGCGCGCCAAAAACCGGGTGGTAGGCGATCCGTTCGATCCGAAGACGGAACAGGGCCCGCAGGTCGACGATATCCAGTTCGCGAAAGTGATGTCCTATATCGAGGCCGGCAGGAACGAGGGCGCCGCGCTTCTTTGTGGTGGCGAGCGGGTTGGCGAGAACGGCTATTTCATCGCCCCGACGGTCTTCGGCGACGTCCAGGATTCGATGAAAATCGCAGAAGAAGAGATCTTTGGCCCTGTCCTGAGCATCCTGAAATTCCAAGACATGGACGAGGTCATCGATCGCGCCAATCATACGATGTACGGCTTGGCAGCGGCCGTTTGGACTCGCGACATCACCAAAGCCCTGAAGGTCGCCTCGAGCGTCCGCGCGGGCACCGTCTGGGTGAACTGCTACGACGTCTTCGACGCCGGGGCTCCGTTCGGCGGCTTCAAGCAGTCCGGAATGGGCCGCGAACTCGGTGAATACGGGCTGCAGCAGTATTCCGAAATAAAGACCGTCACGGTCAAACAGTAGCGCTACGGGCAGGTAAGGACCTGATAGGCTGGAGTACAGCCGAACTGATGAAGATCAAGTCCGTCCGTTCCTTCCTGCTCTCTTATCCACTACCCGAGCCGCTCCGGCTGATCTACTACGGAGGCGAACGCACGATTATCAAACGCGACGCCATGCTGATCCGGGTAGAGGCGGACAACGGCTTAGTCGGCTACGGACCCGGGCAAGGCAGCGAGAAAGCGCATCGTGCGATTCAGAATGTCATAGCGCCATTTCTCGAAGGCCGTACGCTTGCCGACCCGGATGCCCTGCGCGTTCAGTTCGCCGAAGCCATTGGCGCGGACCCGGAGACCGCCAAGGTATATTGCGCCGTCGAAGTGGCGCTTTACGATCTTGCCGGCAAGGAAAAAGGCCTGCCCGTTTCGGAATTGCTAGGCGGCCGCGTCCGCGACCACATCCGCTTATATGGCAGCGCCGGGATGTACATGCCTGCCGAGAAGTATGCGGCCGAGGCGGAGGCGATCTCGAAACTCGGGTTCCGGGCGTACAAGATGCGCGCAGGCATGGGTCCGGAGCAGGATCTGGAAGCCATTCGCCTGATGCGCGAGGCTGTTGGTCCCGATTTCGACCTGATGATCGACGCGCACACGTGGTGGCGCATGGGCGATCGGAATTACCTGATGGCGGCCATCGATAAGCTGGCCGAGCAGTTTGCCGAATACGACATTGCATGGCTCGAGGAACCGCTGCCGCCCGATCACCACGAGGGCTACCGGCGCCTGAAAGAGCTCGCCTTTGTTCCTATCGCCGCGGGCGAACATGAGCCAAATGAGGCTGGCTATCTGGACCTCATCACTTCCGATAGTGTCGACTACATCCAAATGGACGTCGTGTGCCAGGGCGGCTACCCGATGGCGCATCGCATCTTTCCGGAGATTGCACGCGCGAATCTTAAATTCGCATTCCACAGTTGGGGAACGGCACTGGAGGTCATGGCGGCGGCGCAATTAGGGATCTGTTGGCCGGCGATGGTGGTGGAGTGGCTCGAATATCCCTGCTATTCGACGCCGTCCTGCGCCGGGATGTACCCGTTCCCTCTCGCCGCGGAGATCCTGAAGGAGCCGCTGAACCTGGATCACGGCGACCTGATCGTTCCCAAGACGCCCGGCCTCGGCGTTGAAGTGGACGAGGGCGTGATTGAGAAGTACCCCTGGATACCGGGACCTTGGTCGTTCTTCGAGATTGCTTCTCCGCCCGAGATGCGCTCCGTCACATCGGACCACAGCGAGCAGTGGTTCGGCCCGCGTCCATGAAGACTGCGGCGGCGGTGTCGGGCGCCGCCCTGGCGGCCTCGGCCGGATTCATGGCATATGCCGTTCGGTCGCGATCGTCCACCGTGTTTGGGCCCTCCGTTTACCAAGGCACGGGGGAGCGCAGGTCGATAGCGCTGACCTTCGACGATGGACCCAGCGAATCGACCCCGGCTCTACTCGAGGTTCTCGCGAAATACCAGGCGCCAGCCACGTTCTTCCAATGCGGGGCAAACGTGCGACGCCTGCCGGCGATCGCGCGCGAGGTGGCATCGGCAGGTCACGAAATTGGAAACCACAGCGATTCGCATCCGCTTTTCGCGTTCAAGTCGGCGGCGTTCATGGCGGACGAGTTGTCCCGGGCGCAGGAATCGATCGCGAAAGCCACCAGCGCACGCCCGCGACTGTTTCGTGCACCGTTCGGCGCCCGCTGGTTCGGGCTGGGCTCGGCGCAAAAACAGCTCGGCCTGCTCGGCGTGATGTGGACCGTGATTGGCGTAGACTGGAAGCGTCCGGCGGATCGGGTTGTAACCCGGCTGTTACATGGCGCGCACAACGGAGCGATATTCTGTTTGCATGACGGCCGCGAACTTCAGGTGCGTCCCGACATTGGCGTGACGCTTCGCGCCGTGGAACAGATACTGCCGGTAATAATTGATACGGGGTACCATTTCGAAAGAGTGAGCGACATCATATGTTCGAAGATTTGAGCCAGCGGGTGATCTCCGTGATCGCCGCAACCCAGCACATTGAAGCATCCAAAATCTTGGAAGAGAGCTCCTTTGCAGAACTGGGGATCGACTCGCTGGATGGAATCAACATCCTCTTCGCGCTCGAAAACGAATTCAACATCAACATTCCCGACGACGAGGCTCAGACCATCCGCACGGTTCAGGACGCCATCTCAGGCGTGCGCAAACTCCTGGAGCGAGGTGACGAAGGAACGCCCGTTGCCGTGAGAGCGTAAAATGGCCGTGCGCCGTGTGGTTGTCACCGGAATGGGTGTAATTTCCGGCGTGGGAACCGGGATTTCCGCTTTCTGGAATGCACTCTCCGAGGGACGCTCCGGCATTCGCCCCATGCAGTTGGTGGATCGCTCCCAGCTTCGTTTTCAGAATGCCGCCGAGGTGCCGGCTTACGATCCCGCTGCCTTTTTCGATGAAAAGGATCTGAGCCTGCTCGACCGTTTCGCGCAGTTTGGAGTGATTGCGGCGCGCGAGGCCTTGCAGCAGGCGGGTTTAACGTTTACGCCGGAATTGCGCGAACGAACCGCGATCATTACCGGGTCGTGCGTCGGCGGCCAAACGACGGAGGATGAGGGTTTCATCGGTCTTTACAAGAACGGCAGCAATCGCGTGAATCCGTTCACGATTCCGCGAACCATGGGGAACGCCGCAGCGAGCCGGATTTCCCTCGAATTGGGCGTGTTCGGGCCGACCTATACCGTTTCCACCGCCTGTTCGTCGGCGAATCATGCCATGGGGCAGGCGTTTTGGATGGTACGGAACGGGATTGTCGACACCGCGATCACAGGCGGGAGCGAGGCGGTCTTCAGCATGGGCTTCCTGAAGTCGTGGGAGGCGATGCGGGTTGTTTCCCCGGACACCTGCAGGCCGTTTTCAAAGGATCGGCGCGGTTTGATTTTGGGCGAAGGCGGCGCGATGATGGTCCTCGAAACGGCGGAATCCGCGACGGCTCGTGGCGCGCAGATACTAGGGGAGATTGCCGGTTTCGGCATGTCGTCGGATGCGCACCATATCACCCAGCCGTCGCCGGACGGTGCGGCCCGGGCGATGCGGTGGGCAATCCAGGACAGTGGCATGGCGCCCGAGCAGATCGGCTATATCAACGCGCACGGCACGGCCACGACGGCCAACGACTCCACCGAGACCACGGCGATTCGCCAGGTCTTCGGCCCACACGCGGATAAATTGGCAGTGAGTTCGACAAAATCGATGCACGGCCATGCGCTCGGAGCCGCTGGGGCGATCGAAGGTGTAGCGACCCTGATGGCGCTTCGATGCGGCACGCTGCCCCCGACCGCAAATTACACGACCCCCGATCCGGCGTGCGATCTCGACGTGATTCCGAACACGGCGCGGAAGGCGCACGTGGAAGCGGCGCTGTCGAATTCGTTTGCGTTTGGAGGGCTGAATGCGGTGCTGGTGTTCCGGCGCTGGGAGCCCTAGCCAGGTAGTTCGGCTGCCTTACCCGGACTCCGTCCTTGATGGGAATGCGCTCCCTGCGCTAGACAACGCTGCTCAAACCTTCGCCTCACACGAGGTCGGCGAGAATAGGATAAGTGACCGGCGTGCGAATCGACAAATGGCTCTGGGCCGCCCGTTTCTTCAAGACCCGCAGCCTGGCCACGCGCGCCTGCGATCTGGGCAGAATTCAGTACAACGACCAACCGGCCAAGCCGGCCCGCGACGTCAAGGTGGGCGACATGGTGCGGGTAAAGAACGACAGCGGGGAGTTCCATGTCCAGGTGCTGGAGCTCAGCGAAATGCGCGGTCCGGCGCCCGTCGCGCGAACCCTCTATCGCGAGACGGACGAGAGCGTCGCGGCGCGGTTTAAGCTTGCCGCGGAACGAAAAGCCATGCCTGAGTCGGAACGCGAAGGCCGGCCGTCGAAACGCGACCGGCGCGTGCTAAACCGGCTGCGAGGCCGTCCATGAAATGAAGTGTTACGATGGAAATTCCCTACATGGTCCAGGCGGTTCCTGATATTCTTGCCCGTATTGTCCTCCAGAAAAAAGCTGAACCGCGCCGCCTGACACCGCAGCTTGAGGCCGATGCCGAAGCCTCTCTCACGGCTCGGCGCGATTTCCACCGGGCCCTCACCGTCCGCGCGCCGGCGATCATCGCGGAGATCAAAAAAGCTTCTCCGAGCCGAGGCGTGCTAGCCGCCGATTTCCATCCCGCTTCCATCGCGGAAACCTACTCTCGCGGTGGTGCGGCCGCGCTATCGGTTCTGACCGACGGCCCCAATTTCCAGGGCAGCCTTGATGACCTAAGGGCCGCAAGGGCAAGCGTCACGCTGCCGGTCCTGCGGAAGGATTTCACGATTGGGGAATTCGACATAATCGAGGCTGCGGCAGCAGGGGCCGATGCCATTCTGCTGATTGCGGCCATTCTCGACGAGGCTCAGCTTCGCGCATATCGGGAGTTGGCGGCCAGTTACCGCATGGCGGCTCTTGTGGAAGTCCACAATGAGGTCGAACTCCAAACCGCGATCGGCTCCGGCGCACAGATCATCGGCGTAAACAATCGCAATCTGCACACATTCGAGGTGACCCTGGAGGTCGCGCTACGCCTCGCAGATCAGATCCCGTCGGATGTGGTACGAGTTGCCGAGAGCGGAATCCATGGCGCCGCCGACGTCCAGCGCCTTCGGTCCGCAGGATTTACGGCCTTCCTCGTTGGCGAGCATCTCATGAAATCGGGCGACCCGGCGGCGGCGATCGAGGCGTTGATCGCATGATGGTCAAGGTTTGCGGGATTACGAATCGTGACGACGCACTCGCGGCTGTGGATGCGGGCGCTTCGGCGCTGGGATTCAATTTCTACCGCGAAAGTCCCCGCTATGTCGCACCCGAAATTGCGGCAGAACTTGGGGCGGCGATTCGAGCAACGAAGGTTGGAATTTTCGTCAATGAACCGACGGAAGCCGTTGTTCGGATTATGGATGACGCTGGGTTAGAGATTGCACAAATTTACGGGGACGGAGAGTATCCCGGCATCCGCACGTGGCGTGTTTGGAGGGTCGGAAGGGCAGGCGAAACGGCCTGCCCTACCTTTGATGCGGAGGCCATTCTGTTGGACGGCTTCTCGCCCGATGCGTATGGCGGGACCGGGAAGACGTTCGACTGGTCCGTCGCCCGCGGCCTGCAACAACGCATAATCCTTGCCGGCGGACTTGATGCCGACAATGTTCAGGCCGCTATCGAACAAGCCCGCCCGTGGGGCGTCGATGCCTGCTCGCGCATCGAAAAATCCCCCGGCATCAAAGACCACGAGAAAATGAAGAGATTCATCGAAGCGGCACTCACATGCAGTCTATGACCACCAGCAGCCCAGACCAACGCGGCCATTTCGGCCCCTACGGCGGCCGATACGTCCCCGAAGTCCTGATGGCGCCCCTCGAGGAGATCGAGAAAGCCTATCTCGAGGCGCGGCACGATCCCACGTTTCAGGAGGAGCTGAGAAACCTCCTGGCCGACTATGCCGGCCGTCCCACGCCGCTCTATTATGCCAAGCGGCTAAGCGAATCCCTGGGCGGCGCGCGCATCTTTATCAAGCGCGAAGACCTGCTCCACACCGGCGCGCACAAAATCAACAACTGCCTGGGCCAGGCGCTGCTCGCCCGATGCATCGGCAAAAAGCGCGTCATCGCTGAGACGGGCGCCGGCCAGCATGGCGTCGCGACCGCCACGGTGTGCGCGCTCTTCGGCATGGATTGCACCGTCTACATGGGCGAGGAAGACATGCGCCGCCAGCGCCTGAACGTGTTCCGGATGCGGATGCTCGGCGCCAAGGTTACCCCGGTGACCAACGGCAGCCGCACGCTCAAAGACGCCATCAGCGAAGCGCTCCGCGACTGGGTAACGAACGTTTCCGACACGCACTATCTGCTTGGTTCCGCCCTTGGACCTCACCCTTACCCCATGATGGTCCGCGATTTTCACCGTGTCATCGGCGACGAAGCCCGCTCTCAGCTCATGGAACGCGAGAAACGGCTTCCCGATGCCGTGTTTGCCTGTGTCGGCGGCGGCAGCAACGCGATCGGAATGTTCCACGCGTTCCTGGCGGACGAAGGTGTTCGTCTGATTGGAATCGAAGCTGGTGGGCGTAGTACCGAGCTTGGCCAGCACGCAGCCCGATTCTCTGGTGGATCGCCGGGTGTGCTGCACGGCTCGTACAGCTATGTCCTACAGGACGACGACGGTCAGGTTTCGCTGACACATTCCGTTTCCGCCGGACTGGACTACGCGCTGGTCGGCCCGGAACACGCCTGGCTCCGCGATCAGCATCGCACCGAGTACACCTCGGTTGGCGACGCCGAGGCGCTGGAGGCTTCGCTTCTTCTCTCGCGGACCGAAGGCATTATTCCGGCCCTCGAATCGGCGCACGCAGTGGCCGAAGCCGTCCGCCGCGCGCCCGCCGCCAAGGGCGAGATCTTCGTAGTGAACCTCTCCGGGCGCGGCGACAAGGACATCGATATCTACCGTGAAAACCTGAAGGAACTCGATGAGCAGAATTAGCCGGCTCTTCGAAGATCTCCGCAAACAGGGCCGGCCTGGGTTGATCGCCTACATCACCGCAGGCGATCCAACCCCGGCCCATACGGCGGGCCTGGTCGCAGCGCTTGAACGCGGCGGCGCAGACCTGATCGAACTCGGCGTGCCGTTTTCCGATCCCATCGCGGACGGCCCCGTGATCCAGCGCGGCGCGGACCGTGCCCTCCGTGCCGGAACCACGGTCGCCAAAGTTCTCAACATCGCTTCCCAAATCCGCGAAAAGTCGCAGATCCCGCTGCTGCTCTTTACCTACATGAATCCGATCTTGCGATACGGCCTCGACCGGCTGGCCGCCGATGCCGCCGCTCGCGGAATCGATGGCTGTCTGTTGACGGACTTGAGTGTCGAAGAAGCCGACGAATATGTCGGCGCCATGCACAAGCACGGCCTCGACACGGTGTTTCTGGGAGCGCCAACCAGCACCCCCGAGCGCCTGAAGCTCGTGGCGAAGTTTTCCTCCGGTTTTATCTATCTCATTTCGCGCACGGGAGTCACCGGAGAGCGGGATTCGCTTTCAGATTCTGTGGCACCCCTCGTCGCCTCCATGCGCGAAATAACGGACCTGCCGCTCGCGGTCGGCTTCGGCATCTCCACTCCCGACCATGTCCGCCGGGTTGGAAGCGTCGCGGACGCAGTGGTGGTCGGCAGCGCCTTCGTCCGAACGATCGAACGGCATGCGGCGCTTCCCGACCTCGAACAATGCCTTGAGGCTCAGACTCGCGAACTCGCGTCAGGTCTTACGAAGAACGTATGAGCTCGATCTCACCAGGCGTTCTTGTGATGCAGGTTGGAAACCTGCGGCGGATCGGCAATCCGCCCCGACATTAACGAACCTTATGAGCCTCGACGACCTCGCCGACTGCCGCAAACGCATTGACGCGGTCGATCTGCGGATACTCGAACTCCTGAACGAGCGCACGAAGATCGTGGAGGAAATTGGAAGAATCAAGCAGGAAATAGGGATGCCCATTTACGAGCCCAAGCGGGAGGACGACGTCTTCCGGAACGTTCTGACCGCTAACGGCGGGCCACTCCCGCCGGAAGCGGTAAAACGGCTCTTCGAGCGTATCATCGACGAGATGCGTACGCTTCAGAAGATGCGGCGCGAAGCTACTTATAAATGACGGTTCATCGCCCAAAAGATGAGGGACAACAGTCCCCGTTGGGCCACATACGCGGCGCCCAGGCTCGCTCCGAAAACTGCGGACATAAGAATGACTTCCGGCATGATGGCAATCCTTCCTTGGAGCTTTGTGCGTCTGCTCTCCGCATCGCGCACGCTCAGGTTAGAGCAATTCACGTGCCTTCCTCGGGACCAAGCCGATTGAACAGCTTAGCCGTCGCGCGCCGGTTTTCGCGGCAGATTTTTCCGCCAGCACGGCCTGTATAATCGGGGAGACTGATGCGGTTAGCAACTTTAGCGCTTCTCTGCGCCCTCGCGGCACGCGCCGATTCGTACTTCTTTATCCAGATGAGCGACCCGCAGTTCGGCATGTACGCCGAAAACCGCGGCTTCGCACAGGAAACGGCCAATTTCGAGTTCGCCATTGCCGCGGCGAACCGGCTGAAGCCGGCCTTTGTTGTCATCACGGGCGACCTGATCAACAAAGCCGGTGACCCCGCGCAAATCGCCGAGTTCAAGCGAATCGCCGCCAAACTCGATCGCTCCATTCCGCTGTACAACGTACCCGGCAACCACGACACCGGCAATGAGCCTACCCCTGCCTCTCTGGCTGCCTATCGCGAGCGCTTTGGCCACGACTACTACACCTTCCGGTCGCATGACATGGAAGGCATTGTGCTCGATGGAAGCATCATCAAGGCGCCGCAGAACGTCACGGACGAGGCCGCCACTCAGGAACAGTGGGTTCGCAACGAGTTGGAGAAGGCGAAACAGGCCGGTGTCAAACACGTGATCGTGTTCATTCACCAGCCGTTCTTTCTCGAAAACGCCACCGAGCCGGAGCAGTATTTCAATCTGCCCCTCGACGCTCGCCGGCGCTATCTCGAGATGTTTCACCAGTACGGCGTCGAGCACTTTTACGCCGGGCACTACCATCGCAATGACCACGGACAGGACGGAAAGCTCGAGGCCGTAACCACCGGCCCGGTGGGCAAACCCATCGGAACGGACCCCTCGGGAATGCGCATTGTCACGTCGAAGAACGGGATTTTCGAGTCCAGCTACTATGGATTGGGCTACTTGCCTCCAACTATCGATTTAACGGAAACCGTCGAAAAGCGGACGACGTTGCGTCAACTGGGCGTCAGTGTGGGCATCCTGCCGCCAGGGGCCCTGAACGCCATAACCGACGTCGCGGGAGTCGCGGTTGGGCAGACCACCATCGTTCGAGGCGAAGATATTCGTACCGGCGTCACCGCCATCCTGCCGCATTCCGGCAATCTGTTTCAACAAAAGGTGGCGGGGGCGGTTTTCGTCGGCAATGCCTTCGGCAAGCTCGCTGGATCGACGCAAGTCAATGAATTGGGCGAGATCGAAACCCCAATCCTGCTGACGTCAACTCTCAGCGTGCCGCGAGTCGCCGATGCCGTGCTCGACTATATGTTGGGACAGACCGGCAATGAACACGTGCAGTCGGTCAATCCGCTGGTGGGCGAGACCAACGATGGATTCCTAAACGACATCCGTGGACGCCACATTGCAGCCGACGACGTGCTCGCAGCGATTCGCGGCGCGAAAACCGGTCCGGTGGAGCAGGGAGCAGTAGGCGCCGGCACAGGGACGGTTGCCTTCGGGTTCAAGGGTGGAGTCGGCTCGTCGTCAAGAAAGCTCCCGGCGAACCTCGGCGGATATACGGTCGGCGTACTGGTGCAGACGAATTTTGGCGGCATTCTCACCATTGGCGGAGCGCCCGTGGGCCGCGAACTCGGCCGCTACTATCTGAAAGGGGAAGCCGACACTGCAAAAGGCTCGTGCATGATCGTGGTCGCGACGGACGCCCCGGTAGACCACCGCAATCTGCAGCGGCTGGCGGCCCGCACCATGCTCGGCCTCGGACGCACCGGATCGGCGGGGAACAACGGAAGCGGCGACTACGCCATCGCCTTTTCAACGTCCCACGCCAAAGACCTGCTCAACAACGAGGCCATGTCGCCGCTGTTTCTTGCCGCCATCGAGGCCACCGAAGAAGCCGTTTACAACTCGCTTTTCATGGCCACCACGACCACCGGACGCGGCCACACCGTCCCCGCGCTGCCGATCGGCCGCACCATGGAGATCCTCAGGAAATACGGCGTAGCCTTCAAGCAGCAGTGATTCGCGCATTGATCATCTCGCTCCTGGCCGCTGCCCTGGTTTCGGCCGACGAGGTCGAGGAACTCGTGCAACGCGTCCGGTCGCTCGCCCAAAAGGAGCCGGTCCGCGCTCGTCAGGACACGCTCCGCCAGCTCGCGAACCCGCTCGGCCCTGCACCCCTGCACGCCTTCCCGCTGCCCGCCGGCCCCTCGCTCGAAGCCGCAGTCGCGGCCATTGTCGAAGACGTCGAGAAGTCCGGAGACGACCCGGAAGTCTACAACTGGCTCACCACTGTCATCCGGCACAACGAACTGAGCGCCGGTCTCGACAACCCCTCGATCCGGGCACGGCTCGCGCTAGCCGACCTCCGCGAACAGCTCGACCCTGTGCTGCTGGATTTGAACGGAGGCGAGGTCCACGTTCGCGCCTACAAAGATAGGAAAGTCGTCCTCAGTTTCTGGGCCACCTGGTGTCTACCGTGCCGCGACGAATTGGCGCGCGAGGACCGCGAAACCCGACCCGCCAATGTCGTCCTGCTCGCAATTTCAGACGAACCGGTAGGCACCGTTCGGCAGTGGGCTGCCGAACACCATTACAGCTTCCCGCTGCTCATCGACCCGCATCATAAGCTGAGTGACCGCTATCGCGTGGACAAGCTGCCCGCGACCCGTGTCCTCGAACTGCCATCCGTGTCAATTACGGGCGAAAACTAACGTTCGATGAGTGCGCCCGGTGTTCGTTTCCGTGACCGCGTCCAAAACCATCTTCGACCCTTTCATATAGCGCGTCCAGGTCCCATTGAGCGGCGAATGCAATCCCACCACGTTCCAATCCGTGACCAGCTTCGTGCCGTCCCAGTGTGACTTTGTTTCGAGAGCCATCCCCGAAGGCATGTCGCTCCTGTTTTCGGACCCGTCAGCGATGATTTCCAGGTGAGGCGCCAGAAGCGCAACGTTCGAGATTCCTGTCGCCTTGCGGCGATCCCACTCGGTGTCGATCCTGAGGACGGGATCGCGGTGGTCGATCGTTTCCTGGAGACCGGGAGGGAAATCCGCGGAGGCTTGGCCGGCTTCCATCTGCCAGCGTCCCGAAAAATCAGGCTTCTCGTCCGCCCCCCAAACGGTGGGAATCGCCACGAAAGCGGCCAGGATTTGACGGCGTGTGTTCATTTGCTCCTCCCTCACCCCTCAGTTGAGGGGTCCCTGACGGCATTTTAGAACTAAAGACCTGGAGCCGTGCGCGCGATAAGTAGAGTATCGCGTGCCCTGTGGGTGTGACCTGCCCCTGGGCCAGTACTTTATGCCGATAGGTACCAGGCGTTCTCTTCGAGTTGTCGCCGCCCTTCTAGCCTTTACGGCAATTCGGCCTGGACTGGCGCAACGGTACAGTTTCCAACTCTATGGCCAATCCGACGGCTTAACAAACCTCGTTCCTCTCACCCTGCTACAGGACCGAACCGGTTTCCTCTGGGTTGGAACCCAAAACGGCGCCTTTCGTTTCGATGGTTCGCGCTTTGAGTCGATGAACGACGGCCTTCCCGGCACTCGTGTCACCAGCATGTCGGAAGCACCGGACGGCCCCATTTACGTTGCCACCGCCGATGGACTCGCGCGCTACTCCGCGGAATCATTTGAAACCCTGCCCCGCCTCGGATCGGCCGTCACCACCACGCGGCGCCAGGGATTAGCGACCGCTGCCGGCGGCAAGCTGTGGGTGGCAACAGACAGTGGCCTGGCTCTCGTCGATTGGCCTCGTCCCCGCCCCACAGCGTTGCTCACGGCCGGCCCTCAGCATGAGATTTTCAGCGTCCTACGCGATTCTACCGGCCGTGTATGGGCAGGCTGTGGCTATCGCCTTTGCACGGTCGCTAACGACAGACTCGTTGAGACGGCGCCGGAGCTTCCACCGACCAACTGGCATTCCATTCGCACGGATCGAAGCGGGAACTTGTGGCTGCTCGGCGACCACGAGATCTGGGTCCGCCGCGCCGGCTCCCCCAGGTTCGAACCGCTTCCCGCGGTCCCTTTCTCGCCGGCCCAGTTTCATCCTTTCCTCGGCGATCCGATCCTGGAAATCGATCAAAATGGCGATCTCATCGTTTCGCATCCTCTTGGCCTGTGTGTGTGGAACGGCAGCCAATGGCGTCTGATTGACCACCGTTCCGGGCTCGTGCGCGATGACGTGGGATCGATCCTGGCCGATCGGGAAGGCTCGCTGTGGGTGGGAATCTCCGGGTTAGGCTTAGCGCGGTGGCTCGGCCATGGCGAATGGGAGCACTGGACGACCGTCGAGGGTCTCCCGCACGACGGCATCTGGGCCATCGACCGCGATGTCACGGGAACAGTCTGGGCCGGAACACTCCAGGGACTGGCCTTTTCCCGGAACGGCTCTGTCTGGAAGGCTCGTTCCGAGTTTGCCGGGCGCATGGTCCTTTCGCTCGCGCACTCCCGCGACAATTCACTGTGGGTCGGAACCGGAAATGACGGGCTGTTTCGACTGGATGGACGCACGGGCCACATCACACCCGTCCTGTCCCCCTCGCACGAGCCTTTCTTTCCTCCCCAGACCCTGGTCGACCGCGACGAGTTTCTATGGGTCGCGACGCAGGGCGCGATTTATCGCAGCGCATCAGCCATCGATGCCCGACCGCCCGTGCTGGAACCCCAGCCGATCCCCAACCTGGCTCCCGACGAAATCTTCCACAAGCTGATCGAGGATACCGCCGGACGGATTTGGGCCTCCGGCAGTCACGGTCTCGCCTGTTATGATCACGGCCGCTGGCTGCGATTCACTACTCGAGATGGATTACGTGAGACCAATGTCGCCGCTATTACGCCCGCACCTGACGGCAGCATTTGGCTGGGCTACCACGACGCTCTCGGGCTTTCGAAACTGCGCCTGGAACATTCGCGGATCGCGATCGAACACGTTACCGACAAAAACGGTCTGCATTCCAACCAGGTCATCTTCCTCGGGACAGGCCGGGATGGATCCGTTTGGGACGGAACCGATAGAGGCGTCGATGCTTTGGCCAACGGCAAATGGAGGCACTATGCGCAGCCGGATGGCCTGGTGTGGGACGACTGCGACAGCCGGGCCTTTCTCGCTGATTCCGACGGCAGCGTGTGGATCGGAACAAGCCGCGGGCTGGCACGCTTCCGCCGACAGGCTGCGTTACCGCTTCAGCCGCCGCTCGTCATTCTGAGATCGGCGCGCGTCGGAGATGCCGCGCTGCCCATCGAAACCACGGGCAAAGTCCCGTACTCGAATCGCTACCTGCAGGTTCGTTTCATATCGCCGGCACTCTTCAACAGCGGCGACCGATTGTATCGTTACCGGCTCTCCAACGTGGATCGCGATTGGGTGGAGGGAACCGAAGGCGAGGCCCGCTACGCTAACCTGCCGCCGGGCGACTACACCTTCGAGGTGATGTCGCGAAACGGCGCTGGGATCTGGAGCAAGGCTCCGGCGCGCCTCACCTTTACCATCACGCCGGCCTGGTGGCAGACCTGGTGGTTCTGGTCAGCGGTCGCAGCCGTGGCCATTCTCCTCGGATACACGTTCTGGCGCCGGCACGTGCAGCGGAACCTGCGCGAGCATCGCCGCCTGGAGGCTGCGATTCACGAGAGAACCCAGGAGCTGGCGCGTGAAAAGCTCCGCGCCGAGCGCGCCAACGAGGCGAAAGGCGAATTCCTGGCGCAGATGAGCCACGAAATCCGAACGCCGATGAATGGAGTGCTCGGCATGACCCGGCTGCTGCTCGACAGCTATCTCGACACGCAACAGCGCGAGTGGGCGGAAGCGGCGGTTATCTCGGGGGAATCGCTCCTCACCGTAATCAACGACATCCTCGATTTCTCCAAAATCGAAGCGGGTAAGCTAACGATAGTCGAGGAGCCTTTCGATCTGTGTGCGGCTCTGCGCGAGGCCATGCAGACGATCCGTGGTCAGGCTGAAGAAAAGGGCCTCGAGTTGCACTTCGCATATCCGCCGTCCGCCCCCAAGCGAGTGCTCGGCGACTCCCTGCGTGTGCGGCAAATCGTATTGAACTACCTCGGCAACGCGGTGAAGTTCACCGAGAAAGGCGAAATCCGGCTTTTCGTCGAACATGAAGACCACCAGTGGACCATCTCGGTTCGGGATACCGGCATCGGCATCAGTCCCGAAAAGCAGGAGGCGTTGTTCCGCAAATTCAACCAGGCAGATGCGACGACGACGCATAGATTCGGCGGTACGGGGCTGGGCTTAGCGATCTGCAAACAACTGGCGAAGCTCATGGGCGGCGAGGTCGGGTTGCACAGCGAAGCTTCGCAGGGTTCCACTTTCTGGCTCCGCCTGAATCTGAAGCCTGCGTCAGATACCCCACACCAGGCGGAGGTCTCGCGGCGATACGAACCAGCGACCTCATCCGGAACCTACCGCCTGCAGGTGCTCCTGGCCGACGATAATGTCATAAACCAGAAGCTGGCGAAACACCTGCTCGAGAAACTAGGCTGCGACGTCGACCTGGCCGGCAACGGAATGGAAACAGTACATCGCTGGAGCCAGCGCTCCTACGACGCCGTTTTCATGGATTGCGAAATGCCGGAACTGGACGGCTACGAAGCCACCAGGCGCATCCGGAGTTCCGGACGCCGCGGCCGCGAAGTGCCCATCATTGCCACCACCGCCCATTCCATGTCAGGCGACCGCGAGCGCTGCCTTGCTGCGGGAATGACGGACTATGTGAGTAAGCCCCTTAGCATTCACGATCTCAAGCGCGTCTTGGATACACATGCAGCACAGCCTGCGGTACTACACAGCCTCTGATTCGTTGTGCCGCAAAGACTAACCGGTAACGCAGGCCCCAGGCTGCTCATATGCCGGCTGAACAAGGCGGTATTGGCCTTGCAGTCCTCGCGCAGGCGAAACCTCCTGCGCCACCTCTGCCAGATAGGTCACTCGCGCGGCAGCAAGACAAACTTGTTAATGGCAATCCGCGCGCTGCGGTTATCCCTGACCCGCCCCAAATGAAACCGCACCGTGAACTCATCAAACTGATTGATCGACGCCGCCATCGGCATCGCATAACTGATCGACGTCGTGTCCGGCAGCACCTGCTTCGTTCCCAGCGACTGCATCATCCCTTCATGCAGCGCGGTGTTCTGCAAAAGCAATTCGACGTAAACGGTCGCCGGGTCCGGATCGACGGTGTGAATCACAAGGTCCACACGGGAGCAGCAATCAATGTCTATCAGCTTCCCAAGATTCTGATGTGCCTCCATCCGCAGCGGCAGCCGGCTGGTGGAGCGGAAATTGCGCTTGTCCGGCGACCCGCGCAGGACAATCGAATTGGCCGGAGGACGGGCGAACGGCGGCCGAAAGAACCAATACACCCCGTAAAACGGAATTGCCAGCGGATTCTTTTCCTTGGGCTCGAACAGTCCGCTCCGCATCGCCGGCAGCGGGGGAACGAGTATCGTGTGGCGCTGCGGCTCAGGCACCAGGATGACACCCCAATAGTCGCCGCCATCGACCGATTGGGCCGGGGCTTCGGGCGCGCGAGCTGGCGTAGTCGCCGCCTCATGCGAATCCGGACCGCCATAACTCCCCAGCCCGTGTATGGTGAGGACCATCGGAATGCTTAGCACCAGCGGTGCAAACCGCCGCTCGATCCTAAGACCGACCCGTCCCGCGGAGCGCATCGTAAGAGCCGCCGCTATCGTTGTGAAGCCCACGGCGAATGCGAGCTTCTCGCTGAGCAGCGCCAACGCCGTCGCCTGGAGCATCACCGCTGCGCCAAGCGCCCAGGGAAGCTGCCGCAGAGCCCCCCAGGAGCCTTCCACGGCCGGGAATTCCTTGAAAAAAGCAATGACCAATAAAACCGCCGCAGCGATCGAAAATACCGAGCGATCTCGGACGTAAATCGTAATCGGCGCAATCCAGACCGCGACTGCGGCGATTTTGCCCATCTCGGTCAGCGTAAAACGGTGTACCATGCGCGCTCCCACGGCGCCTACGGAGGCGACAACCGCGGGATAGACAACCGCAATCAACAGGATCGCCGCCATCGAGAAACTGCGCACCACGGGGCACGTGATCCACGCGGCGATCGCTGCCACCAGCAATCCAACGAGCGCAGGAAAAACCGGCACGACATAATGACACCGCCGGAAATTCCGAAGTTCCCTGCGAATCACAGAAACTTATAATTGCCGTACGAGTCCTGTCACGGATGCCATCGTCGCCGGCTATCTGGGCTGCTCCCGGTACCGCTCCGCGACCTCAACGAAAGGCCTTAACGAAAGGCTTGCCAACCGCACATTTGTGCTGCAAGATAGTATCCTGCAACGGGTGGATTGACCCGTGGCTCCGCCTCCCCCCGAACCGCGTATGATGGAGTTGTCAGCCTAAAAGGGAATTAGGTGGTCTCGCGATTTGTGCGACTTCTGCGCACATCCGCAGGCTTTGGGAATCCCCGGAAATCGGGATACACAAACGTTCAGATCCGTAATGGTTCTGTAACACTTGAGGAGGTCTATGCATCAACCGTCTTTCGATAAGAGGACGACATTTCTACGTGGTTTTCTTACGCTCGGGTTCTTAAAACAGTCGCGACGCCAATGGGCCGTGGTGGCGTCTCTGCTGTTGATATTAGCCGTCTGCGCATCGGCGCAGGTCAATTCGGGCGGTAGCGCTGTTATAGGCACCGTCCGAGACGCTTCCGGGGCCGTTGTGCCCGAAGCGAGCGTCACACTCACGAATGCGTCCAAGGGAATCAACCTGACGACGCTAACAACAGCCGGCGGGGTTTTCGCTTTTCCGGCGTTGCAACCCGCCACTGGTTTCACCCTCCAGGTGACGAAAGCCGGCTTCGGCAAGTGGCAAGCCGCGAACTTCGAGCTCAACGTCGGTCAGACTATGGACTTTAAGATTGACCTGGCGGTCTCGGCATCGGCTGAATCAGTCCAGGTGACCGCAGAAGCTCCACTGGTGGAAGACACCAAGAGCGGTGTCACCGCCACGGTAGGACAGCTGCAGATCGACAACCTGCCTATCAACGGGCGCCGCGTCGACTCCTATGTCCTGATGACCCCCGCCGTCACCAACGACGGCGAATTTGGTCTCATCAGCTTTCGGGGAGTCGCCATGGGTAATTCGTTCTTAACCGATGGCACCGATACCACCGAAAGCTTCTACAACGAGAACGCGGGACGTACTCGCATTGGCAGCCAGCTCTCTCAGGATGCGGTGCAGGAGTTTCAAGTCTTGAGCGACGGTTTCTCCGCGGAATTTGGCCGCGCCATGGGTGGAGTGGTGAACACCGTCACCCGTAGCGGCTCCAACGAATTACACGGCACCGCTTACGGCTTCTACAGAAACGGCGCCTGGTCCGCCCTGGACCGCTATTCCAACGGAATCCGCACGCCGGAGCACCGCGATACGATGGGCTTCAGCCTGGGCGGCCCGCTAAAGAAGGACAAGATTTTCTATTTCGTGAATTACGACTATACCGGGAGAAACTTCCCGGGAATTAATCGTATCATCAACAACTCCCTGACCGACGCCGCGGGCAACACCATTCCGGCGTCAACCTGCACGGCCACCGCGGCACAGTGCACGGCGGCCATTAACTTCATTCAGGGCCAGATGAACAAAGTCGTAGCGCGCACCTACGACCAGGACCTCGGGTTTGCGAAAATCGATTGGCGTCCCACGGAGCGAAACACCTTCTCCGTCGATATGAACGTGATGCATTGGGTATCACCGCATGGGATTCAAACCCAGACCGTGTTGACCAACGGCAATCTCGTCGGCAATAACGGTAATTCAACGGTGGAAGACCGCTATGGCAAGGCGTCCTGGATCTACATCCCAACTGCCTCTTCCGTCAACGAACTGCGCTTCGGCTGGTTCAAAGACCGGCTTTCCGACCCCGCTTCGAGCGATCTGTGGCCTGCAGCAACAGGCGGCACCTACATCACGGTGGCCGGGTCCACGGTCGGCGCGGCGCAAGCTTATCCGAGAACCTATCCAAGCGAGAACCGGTACCAATTGCTGGACAACTATTCCCTGACCAAGAGCTCTCACAGCGTCAAGTTCGGGGTGGATTTCAGCACCACCGAGGATTGGATGAATCAGCTCTTCAATCAGAACGGCGGTTACTCCTATTCGAACATTACGGCGTTCGCGAAAGACTTTAACGGGGGGACCTTCAACTCGGGCGTGCGCAACTACACAAACTATAGCCAGACGTTCGGGAACCCCATCCAGGATATCCGCACAACCGACGTTGGCTTGTATGTTCAAGACACGTGGAAAATCACACGGAGATTTACGGCAAACCTGGGTTTGAGATGGGAAAAGACCCTCATCCCGCAACCCACCATCACGAATCCCGACTGGCCGCAGACCGGCCGTATTCCATCGCCCAATAACGAGTTCTCGCCACGCGCGAGCTTTTCCTATTCCCTCAACGACAAGACCGTCATCCGTGCCGGTTACGGTATCTTCTACGCACGGTTCCATGGGAACATGCTGGACACCCTGTTCCTTGGAAACGGGCAGTATCAGAGTTCCATCTCCCTGGGGCCGACGCAGACCGGAGCGCCTGTTTTCCCGCTCACCGTTCCGAGCGCCACGGGTTTTCCCAGCGGAGCGATTAAATTGGAATTCGCGGCTCCGGATTTCCACGCGCCTTACACGCAACAGGGGACTTTTGCGATTGAGCGACAGCTCAGCCGGGATATGGGTTTCACCGCGAGCTACATCTGGTCCAGAGGCATTGGTCTCTATACCCAACGCGATCTGAATCTCGGCGCCCCGGCAGCGATCGAAACTTTCACGGTCCAGAATGCTTCCGGTGCAACGGTCAACACCTTTACATCACCGGTGTATTCCCTGGCGAACCGCTTCGACCCGCGGTACAGCAGCATTTTGCAGGTTGAGAACGGCGGGCAGAGCTGGTACAACGCCCTCGCGCTCCAGTTTCAGAAGCGCTTCTCCCATAACTTCCAGGCCCAGATTGCCTACACCTGGTCGCATGCTATCGACGATGGCAATGAACAGGGTGCTTCCTGGAACATCTCGAACACCTTCAATAATGCTACGGTTCCGGGCAACTGGGGATTCGACAAGGGCAGTTCGACTCTGGACCAGAGGCACCGCGCATCCATCAACTGGATGTGGGAGCCGAAATTCATGAGCAACGATAGGGCTTTCGGCAGGTACGTCGTGAACGGGTGGCAGCTTTCTGCCATCACCACGCTCGCCTCTGCCCATCCCGTCACAGCAAGCGACAACTCCGTTTCCACCGGCGCCGGCGCGATCTTCCCGGGCATCACCCTGGCCGGCAACACTTTCAACGGTAGCGGCGGGTGGAATCGCGTGCCATTCCTGCCCGTGGGCGGCTTGAACGTCGACCAGATCTTTGGGGTCGATGCACGGCTGGCAAAAACCTTCCCGATTCGCGAGCGCTTCAAGCTGGCATTTGGATTTGAAGCGTTCAACCTCGGCAATAACATTCACAACACCGCCGTACAAACATCGGCTTATTCTCTCTCGAGTGGAGGAATCTTCAAGCCGGTGTTGACGAACGGTGTGTCCCTGCTCGGCGTAGGGACCACAAGTCAGGGCTTCCCAGACGGCACCAACGCGCGTCGCTTGCAGGCGCTCGTCCGCTTCACGTTCTAGTAACGCCGCCTTCAGGCGTAAAGTAGCGCTGCCTTCAGGCGGTAAGAATCCGGGGCGGACCCCATCAGGTCCGCCCCGTTCACTATTTCCCTCCCGAAACCGCCGGCACCGCAAACATCCCCTCATCTACCGCCGCATTCACGCCGAACTCCGAAAGCCGATACAGGACCCGGTCCGTCAACGAATAAATCGTAACTGAAAATGGCACTTTAACCCCACCCAATTCCCGATAATCATCCAACACCAGTTCGCTCGGCTCCACGCCAAGTGCGGTGTGCCGCTCATTCCTGAACTTGGCCAACAAACCGGTCTGCGAATCGAAATACATCCGGTCGACGTGGGAATCGCCGGACGCCTGCACGACGAAACATTTCCGGCCGCCAACCGTCTCAGACCCGACCACCTCGTGACGGTCATTGACGTTTATGAACTTTAACGGCTGAAACAAATCCATCATGCTCTTCCTAACCTGGATCGCCTGTGTGGACGACAGCTCCGAAGCGCCGGCCGGTGAGATTCCCCACACCCGATCTCCATTGATCAGCATCTTGTTCTGGGCACCCGAAAGGCTTAGCGTAATCACCAGGCGGTCGGGAAACACGGCATAACCTTCAAACGACCGCGCCGGCGTCAGGTCGCTGGAGAGGGTGCCCACAACGTGAACCGATTTGACCTGATCGCTACCTACTGCCTTGCGGTACTGATCGAGAATCTGATCCGCCGACGGTAAACTTTCAGACACCTTCGCCGCCGCTTTCGGAGCACTCGCCGCCTTGAATGCGGCCAACTGCTCAGGGGTCTTATTCCACAGGCCCGGAACCCCATTGGGATGCGTCGCCCCCTGATGGCACGTATTGCATGTGACCACCTGCTTTCCGCCGAAATTCGTTGCGTTGATCTGGTGCACCATCCGGATCATGGCCCGCGCCGTGACCTTCGCCGCCTTCGCATCGCTGTCGTACTGCTGCGCATGGCAATACGAGCACGTCACCCCAAGCGAGCCGCTCATGAAACTCATGGTTGCAGTCCACTCACTCTGAGGCGTGTCGCGAAGGACCACGACGTTTTTATACACTTCACCCGCCGTCTTCGATACAGCCGTCTGACCGCTGCAATCGCCCACCGCGGCAATGATTCCCATTGTTAAGCCCAGGATCTTCTTCATAGGGCAACAGTAGACAGTGAATCCTCTGGTCTCAACCTTAACTTTTGTAAAAAAGGCCGTTCCCGGTCTCGGGATTGCGATATAAGAATCAGGAGAAGAGGCCATGGCATCCCATACCGTTCGCGGCGCGAAGCGCATCCTGGTGATCGAGGACGACGCAGACCTGGCTCTCCTGATGCGCGACTATTTCGCTCAATACGAGTTCGCCCTCGAGGCGGTCTCCGACGGCCGTACCGGCCTCGCACGCGCACTCGAGGGCGAGTACGACCTGATCATCCTCGATGTCATGCTTCCCGTTCTCGATGGTTTCGAAGTGCTCCGCCAGCTGCGCAAGAAACGAACAACGCCAGTGATCATGCTCACCGCCCGCACCGAGCAGCCGGACCGCATCGCCGGCCTGAACCTCGGCGCGGACGATTACCTTCCGAAACCTTTCGGCCCCGAAGAGCTCCTGGCGCGAATCCGGGCAGTGCTGCGCCGAGCCGGTCACATCGATTCGGGTTTTGCGCAATCTGTCGAGCTCAGCGGGCTGACGCTTGATCCCCGGACCCGTGAGGTCCGTCACGGCCCGCACCTGCTGGCCCTTACCTCGCTCGAGTTCGACATACTCGAGTTGCTCATGCGATCGGCCGGCCGCACGGTCACACGCGATGAGCTTTCCGCAGCGCTTCACCAGCGTCGCGCCACACCTTACGAACGATCGCTCGACGTCCACATCAGCCACCTGCGCAAGAAGCTCGAAGGAACGGCGGTTTGCTCGATCCGGACAGTCCGCGGCGCCGGATACCAGTTTGCACCCGCGCAGGATCCCAACGCGTAATGTCGGTCACCGCCAAAATCCTGGCGTGGTGTCTCGGAACGCTGCTCTTCTCCTGGGTCGCCTTCATCGGCGTCTCCTTGTTCGTCGCCTCGCACGCTGAATCGCCGGCCACAACATCCTCCGCTGCTCAAACGTCCGCCGCCACCCAGTTGAACACCGCCATCCAAGCCTACGAAGCCGGTGGAGCGCCCGCGCTCGCGAAAAAACTCCAGACCCTGCGGCGATCGGTGTACGGGAAGTACCATCTGCTCGATTCGCACGGCCGCGATGTCGTCACCGGCGAAGACCGCGGGGCGCTCACGTCAGGACTGCGGCCGGGTGACAGCCGTCAGGCAACCGGCCAGCCGATCGCGCTTCTGGCCGCGGCGAACCAGCGCTTTTCTCTGGTCTGGGTCAGCGATTGGGACTCCTCGGCGACCGACCGCTTAAGCTTGAAGGACTTCATTCCGTACTACCTGCTCATCATCCTGGCCGTCGGCGTGTTGTTCTGGCTTCTCGCCTGGAACATCGCGTCTCCGGTTCGTAAACTTGCGGACTCTGTCGAACGCTTCGGCTCAGGCGACTTGTCGGTACGCGTTAATTCGTCCCGCAAGGACGAAATTGGAAATTTAAGCCGCACCTTCGACCGCATGGCGGAAAGCATCGCCACGCTGTTGACCGCCGAACGGCGGCTCCTTCAGGACATCTCCCACGAGTTACGCTCGCCTCTGGCGCGCCTGAGCTTCGCCGCTGAGCTGACGCGAACTGCCGAGGATCGCGATGCTGCTGCGGGCCGTCTCAAGAAGGAGATCAGCCGCCTCACGAATCTGGTGGGCGCGTTGATCCAGGTGACGCGGGCTGAAGGCGATCCCTCCCTTCACCACACTGAAGAGTTTCCTCTCGACGAACTGGTCCATGAAGTGGTGGAAGATTACCGCGAGACGAATCGCATCCTGGTCGAGGCGGAACAAAGCATCATAGTGCGTGGCGACCGCGAGTTGCTGCGCCGAACCGTCGAGAATATCCTGCAAAACGCCATACGATACGGCGGTGACGACCACCCGGTGGAGGTGAAACTCGAACTGAGAGAAGACGCCGCGCGCCTCTCAATCCGCGACCACGGACCGGGAGTGCCGGACCAGGCATTACCCAAAATCTTCCAGCCCTTCTTCCGGGTTGACGACTCCCGCGACAATGCCACGGGCGGCGTCGGACTCGGGCTAGCGATTGCTGGTCGCGCTGTCAGCCTGCATCACGGGCGTCTCTGGGCCGAGAACGCGCGTCCGGGACTGCGAGTCATTGTGGAATTGCCCATAGCATCGGGCGGTCAATTCTCAACCGGAGCCGCTCCACAGGATTGACGCCAACAATATCCACAGGGCGTCCTCGGACGGCGCCATCTCGCGTTGCTGGCCTCCAATCATCTACTTAGACTCCACCGGATCCGCTGAGAAGACTCGACGGGAAATCGCAAAATTCCGGACTTTTTCCAGTATCAATCGCTGGAAGCTCACTGAGTTTGGGAAGCCGGCAGAGCGCCGGGTTACGTATTTCGCGAGCTTGGCAAAGGCTCGCATGCGGAGCAGCCTTAGTGAAAGCTACTTCAACATCTGAATCATCAATAAATTGCTGATCGGAATGTAAATACCAACGCGGCCGCCTGTCTCGGCTGCATAATGTATGTAGGTATTCACGCAGCCTTCAAGGTCGCGCCGACAACCGTATGTGGCGCGGGCCTATATCCATCCGAGACCTAAAAAGGTTCCCAATAGTACGTTTTGCACCTAAATACTAAGGCAGCTACCGATGACACTGAATCGCCTGCCAGCCGATCCAACACTCAGAAGGCGGATTTCATGTCGTCACTTAGTAAGATAACTTACATGTTCCGCCGCGATAAACCCCCTTCCGGCACGAGAAATGAGATTTCCGTGCCGTTCCTCACACTCTTTAGCTGGGAGGCATATCCCGTATGTATAAACAGTTCGCACTAATCACCACGATCGCCGCGATTGTGTTCGCAGCTCAGGCAGCAGCGCAGCCGACTGTATCGCCCTCGGCACTCGCATTTACGGCATCACCGCCTCCACAAACCCTGACATTCAGCAGCCCGGTGACGGTAGGCTACACCGCGGTCGTTACTAGCGATCCTCCGGCATGGCTAAGAGTGCAGCCGATCCAGGGAGACACATCCACAACGGTCACGGTCTCGATTGTTCCCGGAGCGCCGGGATTGACATTCGGTGCGACCTATCGTGGCAACATCCAATTCACAATGGCTGACGGATCCGGCACTGTAATCAACGTACCGGTTACGATGGCCGATGTACCGGACTCCTTTTGCGTCCTATCAGCCAATCCGGGTGGCACTACTACTCCAGCAAACGGTACATCGACGAATGGTTTTTATCCTTCACTGATTCAGAGCGTCACTGTAGCTTCGTCGCCGCAGTGCCAAGGCAGTAATTGGACGGCCACATCGGATTCACCCTGGCTCCAGGTTGTCGTCCCGACGGCGGGCACGATCTCCGGGATCATTTCCGTGCGCTACGTAGTACTGAGCAACTCGAAAAGCGGTCCGCGGGTTGGGAACATTACAATTGCTCCCGGACCGTTCAGTGGAACGGCTGCGAAGTTCCAGGTTACTGAGGCAGCATCGAGCCAGCCAACAACGGTTCGGCAGGTATTGGCGCTATACCAGCAACTCCTGGGCCGCGAGCCCGACCAGGCCGGCTTCAACTTCTGGACGGGCCAGGGCGGCGCGGCTCTTGGCCAGATGGCCGACAGCTTTTTGATTTCACAGGAAGCCGTCGTCAGCGATTTTGTAGTAATGGCTGTGTATCAGGCAGCCCTCAACCGGGCTCCCAGCTTTGCGGAATACACCAAGGGGCTCACTGGAATCAGAAGCAATTCACAGGATGCTGCGACGTTGTATGCGTCTCTTCTTGGCTCGTCGGAGTACGCCTCGAAATTCGGGTCTTCAACCGATAACACCAGTTTCGTCACAAATCTCTATCAGCACCTGCTGGGGCGTGCCCCCACGTCATCGGAGTTAACTGCAGCCGTGGGTCAACTTACGTCCGGCCAGTCGCAGTACAACATTTTCTTCAATCTCTTTGGAGGCGCCGAATTCCGGAACACGGGTTCGTTCAATTCGCCCTCCAGCCCGGATCATACCAACCCCCTGTATGTCACCATGCTGTATTTTCTGATCCTTGGCCGTGACATAGACTCGGGTGGTTTGAACTTCTGGACAGGAGTTGCGAATTCCGGCGGACCGGGAATCTACTTCAACTCGCTATCCGAGCGTATCGAGATTCTGGGCATCGGCCAGCCCGGCGAGGGCTTCATCGGAAGCCAGGAATTCCAGGGCCTGTTCCAGTAACGCAGCCGTAAGGCTGTAAGACCAGACCGTACGCAGCCTTTAGCAACTTAGTAAGTGGCATTGGCCTTTAGGCTGTAGATCCTTCTTCCGTACAATCCGTAGGATCCGAGAGATCCGGCGCCTGAGAAGGCGGCTCCGCAGTGTGTTCCTCCAGCATTACCGGGGGCTCTGCAACGGTCGCTGGTGGCTCTGCAACGATTGCCGGTGGCTCTGCAACCGTCGCTGGTGGCTCCGCAACGGCTGCCGGTGGCTCCGCAACGGCTGCTGGCGCTTCCGGAATCGCTGCCGGCGCCTCTGCCAACACTGGCTCCGCCACTATGACCGCCGGACGCTCCTCGACCAAGGGCACCTCGCACTCGCAGCAGTCGCTGCAACCCTTGCATCGAATGCAAAAGTGATTGTCACAGGTGTCCTTGGTGCAGTACGCGCAGATCTTATCCGACACCTCCGCGCAGATACTGCAAACAAATATTGCCGTTTCCGTCACTTGCTTTTCCTCTCCATGGGGGTCTGTTTCAATAAGCTGGCTCTACACTTCTGAGCTTCCCGATCCGCCACCTGGAACTCTTCTTCTTTCTGCTGCGCCAATTGCCGAATGTAGTCCCGCAGCTTGTCAGCGTTCGTCGCCGTTTCGTTCGCCGCGCTTTGAACCAGTTCCGCAACCGCCGGATTCTGGTACTTACGCACCGCCTCCGAGATTGAACCCAGCATCGAATTGATCGACTGCATCCGGAAGTAAGTATCCAACGCCAGCGTAAGCTTCTCGGGCTGTTTCATAAACGCCTCGCTGTTCTGCATCAGGTACTTCAATTCCGTCTCGGTGGAACGCCACTGCGTGACATAAGTCTGCGGAGCGCCGTTTGCGACCCAGCCATCCGGCTTAAGCTGGTCGAGCAGCGGCTTGAGGTGTTGTTCCTGCGTTTCGAGATTGCTCACCATCGTCCGCACGTCCCACTCGGAGGCAACACCCTGGCCAAACGCCACTCCAGCCCAACCGCCAACAAAGGCTATCAAAACAAACTTCATCTAAAGCCAGTGTAGTTCACGGTCGAAGACTCCGCTCGGGCAGGAGGGGAGTGGCGGGTTTCAAACCCGCCGCAGGTTACAAATCTGCCTTACTTCCGCTGCGTCGGTCGATTGGCCTTCGGCTGCGAAACCGGCGGCTGACTTGCAGGCCAGGCACACTTTTCGGTCGTATGAAATAAACCGGCGGCCCCGGCGTAGCGTAAAGCTTTGGTCGCAGCTATGCTTGCGCCAGCCATTGGACGCGTTGAAAACCCGCCTTTAGTGAGGAGGAGGCGGTGGGGGCGGCGGAGGTGGCGGAGCCGGAGGAGGAGCGCTCTGGCCGGGAATCGTAGGCACCGGCACACCCGCGCCTCCCGTGGTCGAAGGTCCGCGGGTGGAGGCAACTGTGTACAGCGCATCATTCAAAGCCCGAATGATCCGTTGGAACAAAGCCCCTTTGTCGATAATGCTCTTAGCCAGCGGCTCGCTCTTATAAACCTGGATCGATTCGCCAGCGGTCAGCGTGCGTGTAACGCCGCCTCGAGTCGCATGCCGGACGTCGACAATGCCCTCTTCCACGGCCACCGAAGTGGTCTCATCCTCATCGGCGACCGCAACGTCAAAAGTGGTCCCGCGAACCGAAATCACGGCCGACGGGGTATGAATCGTATTCGGATTCGGTTCCCCGCCCAGTTTTTGAATATGGACCTTCACCCGGCCTACGAACACATCGAGCAGATCCCGCCAATTTCCAGGATTCCGGCGAAAGATTACGTTCGAATTCGGGAAAACCTCAAAAGTGCTGCCGTCTGAAACCTGGAATTTGGCGTAGCCGTCAGGACCCGTTATGATGACCTGCCGTATCTGGATCATGTCGCCCTTATTCAGGGCCCAGGGCTGAGAATCATGCAAAACACTGACTTCGCCCGTCAGTTCGATGACCTTGGCTGCGGCTTCGGGAGAGGGTGCAAAGATCTGGCCGGATGCAATCGCAGACACGAAGGCCGTCAGCGCGGCGAGCAGACACACGCGCACCATTACTCGCGCGAGTCCGGCTTGGGCGACCATGTGCATAAAGTGCCAGGCAGCGTATGCCGATGCCCCAGATGATGAGATCTTCGGCTGCTGAAACCTCAGTCTATCATCAAAATTGCTTAGCAAGAAGATCTCCTATGAGGTTTTCTGGCACTAAGTCCTGTAAACACAGATATTTTGTATCCGACTCGGAGGCGAAAAAGGGTACAATGGACTCGACCCATGTGTCGTAAGGTCACAGCCGCCGGTCGTGTGGCATTCGCTCTGGCTTTCGCCACCCTACTGGGTGCGCAAACGCGCGCACAATTGGACTGGCGGCACATCGGCAATGCCGCGATTGACTTGGCCCTGCCTTCCGTCGGAACAGGCCCCGTCGATCGTGTCTGGTATTCCCCCGACGGTACGACGCTGTACGCCTGGACTCGCTCCGGACACGTTTTTTCCACAGCCGACCTGGAACAGTGGAAGACCGTAGCGGATATCACCACAACACCCCCATCGGATGCTTCCGTCATTTTGACCAGTCCGCCGGAGCCTGGGGCGCGGGAACGCGCCATGGGAAGCCGCGTGTACGGGTTCGCGAAAAACGCGTTCCGTTCTGATGACGGCGGCGTATCCTGGGCCAATCTCACGTCTTACAAGGGCAGCTCCATCCTCGGCGCGCCGATCACCGATCTGGCAATCTCACCGCGGGAATCGAACGACATTGTGGCCGCTAATGCCTTGGGCTTATGGCATTCCACTGACGGCGGTCTGTCGTGGACCGGTCTCAATAACAGCCTGCCGAACCTGCCCATTCGAAAGATCTACACTTTGCCGTCCGGAAGCCGGGGCTTGCGCATCTCGCTCGCCGTGGACGGAGCCGAATTAGAGTGGGCGCCCGGCGAGAAGTCCGCGTGGCGTGTTACCGATTCTTCCGAAATAGCATCGGACGCACGTGCGAAAGAGGCATTTTCACGCTTCCTGAACGCGAATATCACCGCCATCGCCAACTCAGCGTCCGGCGATACATTTTACGCCGGCTCCTCAGACGGGCGTATATGGACCTTGCAGGATCAGGCCTGGAGTCTGCCGTGGCACTTTGAAGAATCCGGGCCGGTGGAAGCGATTTTCGTCGATCCCAAAGACTCCCGTACCGCTTACGCCGTCTTCGGCGCGCATCCCAAGCCCCTGTCCTCCGGTGTTCCCGCGACCCACCTCGCCAAGACAATGAACGGAGGGATCTTCTGGGATAACTCCACCACCAGCCTCCCTGACGTGGCGGCTCATGGTGTGACGGCAGACCATACCACGGGCGCCGTTTACGTAGCTACCGATTCCGGGGTGTTCTTTACCAGCGGCATCGATAAAGCCGGCTGGAATCGCCGCTGGGTAGCTCTGAGCGGAGGCCTTCCCGAAGCCCGTGCCATGGACGTCAAGCTCGATCCAGGCTCGAACCAGCTTTATGCAGCCCTCGAAGGCTATGGCGTGTACGTCGCCATGGCGCCTCATAGGCTCCGCGATATCGCCGTCGTAAACGCCGCCGATTTCAGCGCCCGGGCAGCAGCGCCCGGCTCCCTGCTCAGTGTTCTCGGTACGAAAGTAGCGTCCGCCCAGGCAGGCGACACTACAGCCCCGGTGCTGGCCGCGGACGACACCTCATCTCAGATCCAGGTGCCGTTTGACGCGAAGGGCGAAAGTCTCGCGCTTTCGCTGCAGGCGGACACGGGAGCCATCAGTGCTCTGTTCCCATTGCGTAATGTCTCACCGGCCATATTCGTCGACCCTGACGGCACGCCCATGATTCTCGACGCCGCATCAGGCGTCATGCTGGATGCCGCTAATCCCGCTCGTGGCGGCGGTAAAATCCAGGTTTTGGCGACCGGGATGGGCCGCGTGGACCCCGAATGGACCACTGGCATGCCCGGTCCGGCCACCGACCCACCGAATGTAGTGGCCCAGATTCACGCCTACATCGACCACGTTCCGGTGGAAGTAACCCGTGCCGTTTTAGCTCCTTACGTTGGCTACTACATAATCGAATTGCAATTGCCCCGTATTGTAAACGCTGGACCTGCCGAACTATATATAGAGGCGGAAGGACAGTCCAGCAACCCGGTTCGGTTGTACATCGAACCGTAAGCCGCGGGGCTGAAATTCCATTAAAAGCTGATGTTGCCCCATTCGTGGCGTAAGTTCCTGGCGATTGTCCGCCTGATTCTGGGCGTGACCGGAATCGTAATTCAACTCATCGCCTTTAATTTCGTCTTTAGCGAAACCGCCGTGCTGTTCGCCGTGTACACGGTCTATGCAGCCATCGAACTGCTGTGGCGCAGTTTAGAGGATTCTCGGTATCGCCTGCTCGGTCTGGCCATCGATTTTCTCTTCTTCCTGGTCTCCGCGGCTACGCCGGTGGCATACGGAAACTGGGTGTCGGCCGTCTTCTTCGGTTACGTCCTGATCGCCGCGGCAATTCTCAACAACTGGTGGGCAACGCTGGCCGTCTCCGGCGGCGCAATGTCGCTTGTCTACATCGTCGCACCGCTCCACGGCGGCATTCTCTTCCCTGCCCTGATCGCGGCTGGAATCGTCGCCTGTGGCCTGGCGATCGAACGCGAACACCTCGAAGACCGTCTCTCCCATTCCGCCCGGCAGTCCGTGCTGTATCGCTACGACGCCGAGAAAGCCCGCGAAGCGGAACGCCAGAGAATTGCTGCCGATTTCCACGACGGCCCGCTGCAGAGCTTCATCAGTTTCCAGATGCGGCTGGAAATTATCCGCAAATTGATGTCGCGCGACAAAAACGCCGCCCATGAAGAGCTTGTGCAATTGCAGGATATTTGCCGCACCCAGGTCAACGATCTGCGCGCGTTTGTGCGTAGCATGCGTCCCGTGGACGTGGAAGGCAGCCTCAACGCCACGCTGCGGCGCGTTGTAGAGCAATTCCAGAAAGACAGCAGCATCCCGGCGACATTCGTCAGCAACGAATTTCTCGAGCCGGCCGAGCCCGAGATTTCCCTCGAGCTCCTGCAAATCGTCCGCGAAGCGCTGTATAACGTTCAGAAACACTCCAACGCCACCCGGGTCGCAGTGACGGTCCAGAAGGTGGACCACGCTCTCGAAATCACGGTGGAGGACAACGGAGCCGGCTTCCCGTTCAGCGGCAAGTACAGCCTCGAAGAACTCGAGGTCCTTCGTCTCGGGCCCACCAGCATCAAGCGCCGTGTGCGCACCCTCGGCGCGGAAATGCTGCTCGATTCCAAGCCCGGACAGGGCGCAGGCCTGATGATTCGGCTCGCGACCGCCTGACGCTCGTAGGTTAGACTAGCAGTCTGCGCATCGCTTGCAAATCACGTATCGCCGTCTGGCGTGTGACTTCCCACCGCATCCGGTTTTGGATTCTGTGGAAGGGTGAAGCAGGCCGTCCAGGCCGTTTTAAGGCGACGGTACCCCTGTTCTTCCTCGCTGCCAGTCTCACCGGCTGCGGCGGTTACGCCGATTTCCAGCTTCCCGCACCCGCCACCGCACCCTCACCCGCCCACTACAACTGGTCCGCGCAAGCCATGCCTGTTATCTTCCAAGGCAAACCCGGAGATTGGGACTCACATGACGTTCTGAATCCTTCGATTGTCCTGTTTCATCGGACGTACGTGAACCTTTACTCCGGCTGGGACGGCAAGACCATGTCTACTGGCCTTGCCACCTCCAGCGACGGACTTCACTGGACGAAACAGGGCAAGCTCTTCGGCCCCGACACCAGGACCTGGGAAGGCGACTACATTGCCGCCAACGGGGCCGCCGTCGAGAGCGCCGGCCAGCTCATGTATTTCTACCAGGCCGGCAGGCCGCCCCGAATCGGTCTTGCAGCTTCATCCGATTCCCGCACTTGGACGAAACACGGCGAGCCCGTCGTTGGCCTAGGCCCGCGAGGAAGCTGGGACGAACGTGGAGTCGCCGACCCCTACGTCATCCACGCGGGCACAAACCTCTACATGTTCTACCTCGGCATGGATCGAGCCCAGCGGCAACGGCTCGGGGTCGCGAGGTCGCCCGATGGCATCACCTGGACCAAGCTGCGAACCAACCCCGTCCTCGAGCTGGGCGCCTTCGCCGCTTTCGACGAACGCGGCCTCGGCGAACCCGCGGTCTGGGACGCTCACGGCTACTACTGGATGCTCTACACAGGCCGCGACCGAAAAGAAAACCGCCGCCTCGGCCTGGCTCGCTCACGCGACGGCGTCCACTGGGACAAGCTCTCCGATTTCGTAATCGCGGGCGACCAGCCCTGGGATTCCAAGGTCATTTGCGATCCCTCGGTCATCCTCGATGGTGACACCGTCCGTGTCTGGTTCGCGGGAGGAGACGTGCCGAGCCCCGATCAGGACCTTCATGGTCAAATCGGAGTTGCGACCCTAAAACCATGAGAGTCGGCATCACGTGCTACCCGACATACGGCGGCAGCGGCATCGTTGCCACTGAACTGGGCCTGGAACTGGCCAACCGCGGCCACGACGTTCACTTCATCACCTACGCCAATCCGATACGCCTCGACGCCGGAATCCCGCGCATTCACTACCATGAGGTCGAGGTCTCGACGTACCCGTTGTTCCAATATCCGCCCTATTGCCTGGCACTGGCCTCGCGCATGGCAGAGGTCGCCGATGACTACGGGCTCGACCTGCTGCACGTCCACTATGCCATCCCGCACTCGATTTCCGCGATGCTGGCCCAGGAAATGATGGCGCCGCGACTGCGCCTGCCCTTCGTCACGACGCTGCACGGTACCGATATCACGCTGGTCGGTCTCGACCGCTCCTATTTCCCCATTACGAAGTTTTCCATCGAGCGTTCCGATGCCATCACCAGCATTAGCGACGATCTGAAGCGCCATACGAAAGAAGTTTTCGGCATCGAGAAACGTATCAGCGTCATTCACAACTTCGTGAATTGCGATCTTTATCGTCCACTGGCGAAACGTACGACCACCGAAAAAACGCTGATTCACATCTCCAACTTCCGGCCCGTGAAGCGCGTGCTCGACTGCATCCAGATTCTCGAAGAAGTGGTGCGCGTAACGCCTGCCCACCTCTGGATGGTGGGAGACGGTCCCGAGCGCGGCCCCGCAGAGCGCCTCGCGAGAGACCTTCACGTCGAGCGCCACGTGACGTTTCTCGGCAAGCAGGATCACGTTGAGCGCCTCATCCCACAAGCCGACGTTTTGCTACTTCCGAGTGAAATGGAATCTTTCGGCTTAGCGGCGCTCGAAGGAATGGCTTGCGGAGTCCCGCCTATTGCAACCAGAGTCGGCGGAGTTCCCGAGTTAGTCACGCCCGGAGTCGACGGTTTCCTGGAAGCTGTCGGCGATATCAAGGCTCAGGCCGCGCGCGTCATATCGCTGCTGAAGGACGACAATCTCCACGCACAGATGGCCAAAGCTGCCCGCGAAACCGCCACGAAGCGTTTCTGCACCGATTTGATCATCCCGAAGTACGAGCAACTCTACAGCGAAATCGTGAGCAGCGGCTGCTAGCTCTGAGTTTGCACACGGCCCGCGGCTGGTAGCGGTGAAGGTAGCGCGCAGCGCTTGGGCCAATGCCGCTTAGTTTTCGGGAACGGCGAATTGGATTGAGCGTGTGATGCAGGCTGGCAGCCTGCGGCGGTTGTTAACCCGCACCCCGGTGGTGGTGCAGGCGGTTTCGCCTGCGCGTTCTTGGTCACGTCCAAAGGCATTGTCGAAAACTGCGCGTGGACTGCGATGCCAGTACCGCCGGTTTCAGCCGGCATAGGGGCAGCCTGAAGGCTGCGTTACCGCGGTTTTCATTCACTTTCGTGGACCTGCAGGCACGGGTTCTAAAGGCGCCAGCACCAGTCCGCCATAATAGAATCGCCATGCTCGCCGTCCACCTCGAATCCGGCGCAGTCACCACTCGAAAAATACCCAAGCCCCGCCGCCCCGACGGATTCGCCCTCATCCGCCTGCTCTACGCCGGCATCTGCAACACCGACCTGGAGCTCAAACGAGGCTACTACGGCTTCCGAGGCACACCCGGTCACGAATTTGTCGGCGAAGTCGTCGAAGCGGATAATTCCGCTTTAATCGGCAAGCGAGTCATCGGCGAAATCAATCTTGCCTGCGGCGAGTGCGACTGGTGCAAACGCGGTCTCGGCCGACACTGCCCCCATCGATCGGTCCTCGGCATCGTCAAACATCCCGGGGCATTTCGCGAGTTCCTCACGCTTCCGCAGCAGAACCTCCACATCGTTCCCGATGCCATCTCCAACGAGCAGGCCGTCTTCGTCGAACCGCTAGCGGCCGCTTGCGAAATCCTCGACCAGGTCACCATCCCGAAACACGCCCCCGTCGCGGTGCTCGGCGACGGAAAGCTCGGCCTCCTGATCGCCCAGGTTCTCCATGCCCACGGCGCCCAGGTGCATCACTACGGCCGCCATCGGAACAAGCTCCAAATCTCGGATGACGCGGGCATCTCGATCGAACTTGCCGCGAAGCGCCCCAAGTCCGCCTACGACTGGGTGGTCGACGCAACCGGTTCCAGCGGCGGCCTCCAGCAGGCGGTGCAAATGACAAGACCCCGGGGCACCATCATCATGAAATCCACAATTCACGGCCTGGTGGGAATCGACACCGCCCCTGTGATCGTGAACGAACTGACGCTGGTGGGCTCCCGCTGCGGACGATTCGAACCCGCGCTGCGTCTTCTCAAGGCCGGCAAGATTACGGTCGATCGCCTGATTTCAAACACGCTTCCACTCAACGAAGCGCCCAAAGCGTTCGAACTCGCGGAACGCCCCGGAGCCCTTAAGCTGTTGTTGGGCTGTCAATAGGGATTCGTGGTTTAGTATGCGATAATCGCACCCATGCGACCCGCATCCCGTCTCGTTCGCTGTGCCTGGGCGGCGATGTTGCTCACCGCCTGCACTCTTTTGGCACAGCCTCCGGACGGCCAGCACCAGCCCGAATCGATCCGTCAGGGTCAGCAACTGCTGCGTCAGGGAAAGCTCGACGAAGCGATCGCGCTTTTCAAACAGGAATTGCAGAATTCACCGGACTCCGTCGCAGCCAATAACGCCGTGGGCGTCGCGCTCGACTTGAAGGGCGACGGCGCGGAGGCGCGTAAGTACTTCGCCAAAGCCATTGAAGCGGCTTCCAATCCCGCGGCCAAAGCGCAGGCCGAGCGCGCCATGGCCATGTCCTATGCCTTCGACGGCAACTGCAAGGAATCCGCCGACCACGAGCAAAAGGTCTTCGATTACTACGTCACGGTAAAGGACCCTTACCAACAGGGCGAAATCGCCGACGAAGCGGCCCGCGTCTGCATCGACTACGGCGATCTCGACGCCGCCTACAAGCTCTACAAGAAAGGCCACGACGCCGGCCTCATGGAACCCGACATCAAGCCCGATCGCAAAGACCTTTGGGAATTTCGCTGGGAACACGCGCTGGCGCGTCTCGCCGCGCGCCGCGGAAACAGGGACGAAGCTGCTAAACACGTCGCCGCTGCGAAAGCCATACTCGACCGCGGCACGAATCCTCAGCAGCAAATGTTCTTCCCTTATCTCACCGGCTACGTGGCTTTCTACGCGGGTGATTACAAGACCGCGCTCGCCGAACTCGGGCGGGCCAACCAAGGCGATCCATTTATCCAATGCCTGATCGGTCAGAGTTATGAGAAACTAGGCGATAAAGAAAAAGCCATGGAGTGCTACCGCAAAGCGGCAGCTACCACCGCCCATAATCCACCAGCGGCTTTCGCCCGCCCCTTTGCGCGAAAGAAATTGGGATAATGGAGGACCGAGCAAAGCCGGAGTGCGATAGATGCCCCTTCCCGCTACGAGGGGTGATGCACATTGAATTCTGAGGAGACGACGCCTATTTCGGAAAGGCAGGGACTGTTCATGAAGGAACGTAAACTGATGTGGACTGTGGTTTTGACCGGCGTCCTGAGTGCGTCGCTGGTCTCACTGAGCGCCTTCGCACAGCAGGCGCAGAAGAATTGGAAAGATCGCGCCGAATACGACCTCTTCGACGCTATTTCCAAGGACAATGCTCCGGCCAGCAAGTTGGACAAGCTGAACCAGTGGAAGGACAAGTATCCGGTTTCAGACTATGCCGACGCGCGCGACACGCTCTTCCTGACGACATACGCGGCTCTCGGCAAGGTGCAAGAGGCGCTGGCCACTGCCAAGACTATCCAGGCCCGCGATGCGAATGATTTTACGGCCCTCTACTATACGACTTACCTGACACCGCTTCTGGCCAACCTCAACGTCACAGCGACTCCCGAGCAACTGGATGCCGCTGACAAATGCGCTAACGCCATTCTCGGAGGCGCGAAGCCCCCCAATGTGAGCGATGCGGATTGGCAGAAGGCCAAGGGCGACGTGGAAGCGATCGCACACAAGACGCTCGGATGGACAGCGATGACCCGCAAGCAGCCCGACGCTGCCGAAACGGAGTTCAAGAAGAGCCTGGCACAGAATCCGAAGTCCGGCGAGATTCCTTACTGGCTGGGCATTGTGATCCGCCAGGAGCGCAAACCTGAAAAGATGTCGGAAGCCATCTATTATTACGCGCGCGCGGCGGCTTATGACGGTGACGGCGCGCTGGCTCCCGCCGGGCGCACCGCCGTCAACCAGCAGTTCAAGGAGATTTACACCAAGTATCATGGCGGCGCCGAGGGCATGGATCAGTTGATGGCGCAGGCCAAGACCAACCCGATGCCTCCCGACAACTTCAAAATCGTGAGCACCGCCGATCTCGAGAAGGCGAAGTTGGAGAAGGAAGAAGCGGACGCCAAGGCTCATCCCGACATCGCTCTCTGGAAGAGCATCAAGGACGCTCTCACCGGAGCGAGCGCCCAGAGCTATTTCGACAGCAGCATGAAGGATGCCCTGCTGCCGCAGTTCACCGCCAAGGTCGTTTCCATGGAACCGGCGATGAAGCCGAAGACCCTGGTAGTCTCGATTCTCGATGGATCCACCGCAGATGCGACGCTCAAATTCGAGACACCGCTCCCCGGGAAAGTTGACCCCGGCACCGAGATCAAGTTCCAGGGAGCTCCGGAGAGCTACACCGGCGCGCCGTTCATGGTGGTTTTCAACGTCGAGCGCAAAAACCTCGAAGGCTGGACCGGCACGAATCCGGCGCCGCCGCACCGCGCCCCGGTTCGCCGCAAGCCGCAGTAAAAGAGGGTACGCCTAATCCGTTCACGAGTCTTTTGATCTGCATTCCTCAGCGGCACGCAGCCCGTGGCAGAGGTCTTGAGTGCGGCGTGCGCAGGCGAAACCACCTGCGCCACTTTTATTGCTCAACAGGTTGCGAGCCAGGGTCGGGCAGGCATTCGGCCTGCCCGACTTCTGCCACGGGGTGGCCCGGTCAAACAATCCAGCACGGCGTCGGTTCGTCTCCCGGATCTGTTTTCAGATCAACGCCCAAACAAACGCCCGATCCGAGCCTTCATCGAAGCAAACCATCCCTGCTTATTTGCCGCGGGCTGGGCATTCTGAGTCACCGCCGTGGACGACGGCGCGGCAGTCTCCGCTGCGTCGGCGGGCTCGTTCTTCACTAACTGCACCCGATACCCGTTAAACGCGTACGTCTTCCGGTACAGCTTCCCATCCTCATCCAAAATGAGTGTGAACGATGGATTCTCGGCTGAAGGGTTCACTTCCGTCGGAAAGTGCCCCACAACGTTGCGTTGAATGTAAGCCGTCTCGTACCGGTGATGCCGCCGGCTCCAGACAAACACGCGGAAGCTGTCGTACTCGTACTCCTCCCCGCCCTTGTTGATAGTGGTCCAAAGCCAGTTTTCCTTAATTGTCCCGTCGTCGTCCACTTTCCCCAGCGGAAAATACGACGTGATGCGATGGCCTTCCGCATACTGCGCCACCTCATCCGGAATGCTCATCGACAACATGCGCGACAGGACCCATCCCGCTTTCCCGTCCTTCGTTCGAACCAGGTACCAGTCGTCCATGGGCACCGGTTTCGGCGGGGGAGGCGGTTTCGCCGGTGTCGCCGGAGGATCGGGCTCCGTCCGCGTCTTCGACATCTCCACCCAATTCCTCGGCGGCAGGGGCGGGAGAGGCATCGGAGGCGGCGGCACGACCTTGCTCGCTTTCTCCTTCCCACGCCGCCGCGGTAACTTCGGCTTCGGCATGGGAGCCAGAATCGGTTCGGTGGTGGTCACCTGAACCCGAGGCACCAGCTTATGCTCCACCACCTCCACCTTCGATCCCTCGCTCAACTGCGAGAACCCCGGCGTCGCGCGGTTCGGATCCGGATGCATGTTGAGTGCTTCCGTCACGCTCGCAGTACCCTGCGACGGCATCTTTGTCGTGTCACGCGCGGTGCGCTCCAGGCCGGCCATCTGCTCGGAGGTGAGCAACTGGTGAGTATCCGTCCAACCCACCACGCCCGCCTCTGTGCGCACTTTGATGAAGCGTCGTTTGTATTCGAGGATGTCGACCCTGTCCCCATGCTTCAGCGTCGTGACGGTAGCACTCTTCGGGTTGAGATCCTGGCGGATATTCAGTGACGTGGGGCCGACAAATGCCTTAGCAACGGGCGGCGTGGCATCACTCGGGCGACGATCTTCGCACGAAAACAGCAGTGTGAGAACGATCGGTGCGAGCAAAATACGGCAACGGGTCACGTGGAAGCGGTCTATAGGCTAGTGTAACAAGTGAATGCCGCAACAAGACGAAAAAACCGAAACAATCGAACTCTACTGCCCCCGCTGCCACGCCTCGGTAAGCGATCCGCTGGTGTGCGGCGATTGTACCGCCATCATCTGCCGCCGTTGTGGCACGCCGCTTGAGCGAGTCGATGAGTTAGGGATCGGATAAGATAGGCTTTACAGAACAAATCGCCTGGAGGTAAAACCGCATGACTTCGCCGTATGCATTAGCAGGGATTATGAGCGGGAACTCAGGCGTCCAAATCGTTGGGCCGGAGTTTACCGGACCAGCCACCGGCCTCTCTCAGAATTCCAAGCTCGGCTCCATCGGACTGTTGCTTGTTTATCCCGGCGAGGGTGCGCCACAGGTTCAGACCCTTGTGCCGGCGCTCAAGATTCTGAAGAACTACTTCAGTGCGCAGGGATCTGTCGTGCTGTACCTCAGCAACAGCCTTGTTCCCGCGTCTCTGCTTTCACAACTCCAGTCAGCCGGAGGAGTGCCGGTGAACTTTGCTTCCGAATCCTCGGCCAACACCGTTGCAACGAAGATACAAGCCGACGCCCAAAAACAACAAATGCAACGTTGGAAGATCCTTCAAGACATCCAGACCAGGATCTTCCAAATCCAGCAGGACGTGACGACCAACAAGGCCAAGGCGCAGGACAAAGCCTATAAGAAGTTGGATGGATATATTAGGGGGTAATCTCTCTGCGAGCCGTCTTTATCGCCGCCCTTGCGGCCTTAGGGTGTTCTCTGGCGCTGCAGCGCGCCGAAGCACAGCAATCATCGGGTAGTTTTCCCACTCACATTCCGCCAAAGCGCACCAGCCAGATTCGCGACGGCTTTGGCATCAACTCCGACCTTCCACGGGACCCCTATCTGCCCTGGACCCGTTGGTGGTGGACACGCATGTTCGACGCCGGCGCCAGTTGGATCCGCATCGGACAATACGAGAACAGTTCCGATTGGACCAGTTGGGACTGGGTGGAGCGAAAACGCGGCGTTTTCTCGGTCCCTCCCGAGGTGGACGACTATGTCGATTCGCTCGTCGAAAACGGCGTTCAGGTGCAGGTCCAACTCCTCTACGGCAACCCGATGTACACCTCGCCATCGGGAAAGAAACCCGATGAAATCACGCCCGAGCCCGGCAGTTTTCACAACGACGACCGCAGCCTTTATTCCGTCTTCTGGCCGCCAAAAACGCCTGAACAGACCGAGGCTTTCCTGCGCTACGTGAAGTGGATGGTCAACCACTTCAAAGGACGCATTCAATACTGGGCGCTCTGGAACGAACAGGACATCGGCTATTGGAACCCTTACGGAAACGCCGAGGATTATGGCCGCCTGCTCAAGGCCTATGCGCCCGCCGTTCACCAGGCCGATCCCAACGCGAAGGTCATCTACGGTGGGCAGGCCGACCCTAAGCGCGACTTTGCAAAGACTGCCTTGGACGCTTGCCAATGCGCCTCGCAGATCGACGTCTTCGCCTATCACACATATCCGGGCTACGGTCAGAACTTGAACCCGGAATCCATGGACGCGGGCGCGTACGGCGAAGAGACGCCGGCGAAGCTCCGCGACCTCGTGCGCAATTATCCCGGCATTCGGAAAGACATCATCTTCTGGGACGACGAGTTCAACTCCATCCCATCCTGGAAAGGATCGGATGAATCCGTGCAGTCAAAATACATACCGCGCGGCATGATCTACAATCTCGCCGCCGGCGTCAAGACTTTCGTCTGGCTACTGACCGCTGGTGTAGACGGCAACGAGTACGACGATTTCGGCTTCATTCACGGGTTGCGCAACCTGCCTGACGACTTTACGCCACGACCGGTCTTCCACGCCTATCAGAACACCAACGCGGTTTTCTCCGACACGAAACTCGATCCTGCAATTCAAATCGAAGCGAGCCAGGTTCCCGCGCTCCGCAGGCAGGGCAGCGCACCGCTCTTGCGGTATGGCTTTCGTTCCAAGTCCGGGAAAGGGATCGTGGCATACTGGATGGCCGCGCACAGCATTCCCGGCGATGTCTTCCCGCCGCTGGTGGTGACGCTCAAGCTGAAGAATTCCGGCATCACACATCCGGTCCTGATTGACGTGGTCTCCGGAGCCATCCGCGCGCTCGAGTGGAAAGCCGGCACCAAGGATACGCTGGAAGCTGTGCCGGTTCGCGACAGCGTGCTCGCCATTGCAGACCAGACCTATTTCGACTGGCCTGTCCTACCCGAAGCCCCAAGCGGTCTGACCCTCGCGAGCGCGGGAAACGAAGTACGCCTGCAGTGGGAAATGCATGGCGGAGACGCCCGGCGCGTCAAAATCGAGCGCCGCACCGGCAACTCCGGGCACTGGGAAACAATTGCAACCGAAACCGTGACGCAAGCCTATACCGATACAAGCCCAACGCGTGGAGATGTGTCGTACCGCGTGCGAGCAGTCAACGACGCCGGCGATTCTGCGTTTTCAAACATTGCCCGCGTGCCGCGGTAGGGCCTTACACAACGTCAACGAGAACGCGCAGGCGAAACCGCCCGCGCTACCTTTCTGTGTGCCGTCTAGCCGCCTTGGTCAGAAGCCGCTAACTTCAACTCGATTACTCTTCGTAATGGAACGTTCCGACAAACGATCCGCGATTCCCGGTGTAATTCCACACCGTGTTCAGACCTTTGCCGTTGTAATCGTTTGCAACAGTGTAAGCCGGCATCGCATGATCCACCTTCGTCAAAGGCTGATACCAAACCGCCTCGTTGTGGCAGATCTGGTCGTTTGTCGTCAGCGGCCGAGTCTCCAGCTTCGCCATCGGCCCGGCCTGCATCACGACCTTGCGCGAATGAATCGAGCCGTCCTGCGTCGAAAATGCGATGGGCTGATACTCCACACGCACGACATCGGCGAGCAGGTTGCCGCCCATCTTCTGCGCGAAACTCTTCAGCGCAAGCCGCTGCTCGGCGTTCGCGGTCTCGTCGACGATCAGCACGGCTTTCACCGGGAAGACCGCATCCGAAACATCGCCAAGGGTGCTATTCGCGCGGATCACGCCCATGACGGAAAGCCCATCCAGGTTCACGCCCTGCCAGGTTCCCTTGTCGATCTTCCAGCCCATCACGGCGAGGTCGCCGGTCAGGCCGATTTCGGCATTTGCGAAGCACGGTCCGGTGTATACGTCCGCGGTACGAGCTTCGATGTACTCGCCGCGAACCTGCGTTGACGGTAAGCTGCCGGCAAACACCGTCACAGCCAGGCAAAGAGGCGCCAAAGACAAGGTCATTCTTCGCATATTTTCAGGCTAGCACAGGGCGGGATAAATCGGAGCAAAACAGTCCACAATTCGATCTGATGCGAGGCTGCGGAAGGGTGAAGCCTTGTTTTCATCTACTTATGTGGATCGGTGGTCCAAGGCGAGAGACTGAATGCCTGTTCCGGCCTGCCGAATTCTAGCCGTCGCGGGGCGCAAAGAACCGGAGGCTCTGTAATACTTTCCAGCGCAGGAGTATCCTTCGACTGGCCGCCCGTCCTTACCGCCCCACGGCCCGCAAACTCTCCCGCGCCTCCGCCGACCCCGGATCAATCCGCAGAGCCGCCGTAAACTGAGCCGCCGCCTCGTCCAACCGCCCCATATTCGCCAGTGCCTTCCCGAGATTCACATGCGTCCCAACATCATTCGGACGAAGTCGTAGCGCGATGTTAAACTGCTCAACCGCCTCCGCCAGCCGATCCTCGGAACCCAGCGCGGTCCCCAGGTTGTAATGTGCCTCCGCATCGTTGGGCCGCAGCCGCGCCGCCTCCGAGAACTGCGCCACAGCATCCGCCGCCCGCCCGGAGTTGGCCATGACCAAACCCAGCGAGAAATGAGCAGCAGCGTAATCCGGGTCGATGGCAAGCGCCACCTGCAATTCCCGAACACCTTCGTCGGTCTGTCCCTGATCGGCTAAAATCGCTCCCAATCCCGCGTGTGCGACAGCGTTGTCCGGCTGCAGTTTCAGCGCCGCCTGAAACTCCTGCGCCGCCTCTGCCGACCGGCCAAGCTTATCGTAGGCAGCGCCCAGATTCACATGCGCATCGACAAAATCCGGCTTCGCATGCAATGCGTCCTCGAGATGCTGAATCGCCTCGGCCGCGCGGCCCTCCACCAGCAGCGCTTCCCCGAGATCGTTTCGCGCATCGACGAAAAGCGGGCGGATGCGCACAGCTTCCTCAAAATCCCGCACGGCCTCAGAAACACGACCATCGGACCGCAGAGCGACCCCCAGATTTGTATAGGCGACGTAATTATCCGTCGTTACGGCCAAAGCGTGCCGAAACAGCGTCTCGCTGTTACGCCAATATTGAAGCTGCACCGCGCTGACAACCATCCATGCAGCGCAGGCCGCTGCTGACACACCGATGATCGCAGCATTGCTCTTCGGCCAGCGCGCCGCCACCTCCGCGCCACCCCAAGCCAGCATGACCCCAATCCCAACCAGAGCAAGGTAGGTGTACCGGTCGGCCCGCGCCTGCTCACCGATCTGCACCCAACCGATCACCGGAACCAGCGTGACGAGGTACCACAACCATCCGACACCAAGGTAGGGAAACTGCTTGCGAAGCCGGAAGACCGCCCACGAAATCGCACCGATCACCACAAGCGCTCCCGCAAGGTTCCACCAGTCCACCTCGTGCGGGTAAGGATAAAAAACGGCGAGCCGTGCCGGCCAGATCATTCCCCCGAGATACGCCACGTACGATATAAATCCATTCGCGATTCGTGCACCGAACGGAACACTCTCCAACGACAGCACCGCGCCGCCCCGCTGCTGCACGATATATGTGACGATCGAAGCCGCAACCGACAACGCCATCAATGGGATCTTGTCCAGGAGAAGCCGCCAGTTCCAGGCTCGACGTAGAGGCCAGACGTCCACGAGCAGAAGTACAAGCGGCAAAGTGACCACCATAGGCTTCGACATCAGCCCGAGCGCGAACGCCGCTGCGACGAACAGATACCTCACGACACCGGGCCCCTCGACAAACAGAACGTACAGCCACAACGTCAGGAACCAGAACAACCCGCTCAGCACGTCCTTCCGTTCCGCGATCCAGGCCACCGACTCCACGTGCAACGGATGCAACGCGAATAAGACGGCCACGAACGCGCTACGCCATCGGGCCCCTGTCGCGCGCCAAAAAAAGGCGTAAACCAGCAGCGCCGTGATCCCATGCAGCAACACATTGATCACGTGCTGCGGCCCGCTTTGCGGCCCGAACATCTGGAAATCAGTCATGTGCGACAGCCACGTGACCGGAATCCAGTTCGCCGCATGAGCCGATGTGAACGCCCAACGCGCACCGTCAATGGTCAATCCGGCGCGAACGTGCGGATTCGCCGTCGTGTAATCGGGGTCGTCGAAGTTTACATAGTCGAATCCGCGTACGGGGCTATAGACCGCTACTGTCGCGGTCAGCAGGAGCGCGCCGATGACAAGTGATGTGCGCAGGAAACCATGAAAGCACATTCTTGTTCAGACCGGCCGGAGCGAAAGGGTACGATAAATGTTTATGGCGGACCGCAAGCTGCAGGTCATACCGCTTGGTGGACTCGGGGAGTTCGGCATGAACTCCATGGCCCTCCGCTACGGCGACGACATCATCGTAGTGGATGCCGGAATGATGTTCCCCGACGCGGAACTCCTCGGCGTAGACATCGTAACTCCCGACTTCACATATCTCGAGCAGAACCGCGAGCACGTCCGCGCTCTGATTCTGACCCACGGCCACGAGGACCACATCGGCGCTGTGCCGTTCCTCCTCGCACAACTCAACATCCCGGTCTATGGAACAGCATTCACGCTGGCACTGGTGGAGCGTCGACTGGAAGAACACGACCTCGCGCAAGAAGCCAAGCTGAATTCCGTGAAACCGGGGCAGACCATCGCCCTCGGCCCGTTTTCGGTCGAGTTCATTCACGTCACTCATTCCATCGTCAGTTGCATGGCGCTCGCGATCACCACGCCGCTTGGGGTTGTCATCCATACCGGCGACTTCAAGGTCGACCCCACCCCCACAGACAACCTGCTCTTCGACCTGCACACCCTCGCGGACTACGGCAAACGCGGTGTACTGCTGCTGCTCTCCGATTCGACCAACGTCGACCGCCCCGGCTACACCGAGAGCGAGCGCGCCGTGCTGCCACGCTTCGAAGAGATCTTCTATCGCTCCGAGCGCCGCCTCATCATCTCCTGTTTCAGTTCCTCCATCCATCGCCTGCAGCAGATTCTCGACACGGCGGGCGAATATGGCCGCAAGGTGGCTTTCCTCGGCCGCAGCATGCTGAACGTCACGGAGATTGCGCATTCCCTCGGCTTGCTCACCATTCCCGATTCGATTCTCCTGCGCCCGCAGGACATCATGGGCACCGCGCCGGAGAAGTGCGTCGTCGTAGTATCGGGCACCCAGGGCGAACCCATGTCGGCTTTGTCCCGCGTCGCGGTCGACAACCACAAAAACCTTTCCATCGAACACGGCGATACGGTGGTTCTCAGCGCTCGAATCATCCCCGGCAACGAGAAGGCAATCTACCGCATGATCAACCACGTCGCGCGTCGGGGTGCGGATGTCGTATACGGCTCGATGAATCCGCCGGTGCACGTTTCCGGACACGCCAGCTCCGAGGAATTGAAGCTGGTCCTTAATCTGGTGCGCCCGCGATACTTCATGCCGATCCACGGAGAATACCGCCAGCTCGCGAAGCATGCCTCGCTCGCTCACCATCTGCACCGCGCCGGCATGGAGCAGTCTTTTGTGCTGGAGACCGGCGAGACGCTGGAGCTCGATGAGCGCGGCGCGCGCAAGGGCGAGCGCGTCACCGTAGGCCGGGTCTGCATCGATTCCGGATCGCTCGATGAAGTAGTCGAAGACATGATCATTCGCGACCGCCGGCATCTCTCCGAAGATGGCTTCGTGCTGCCCATCATCGCCATCGACAAACATTCCGGCAAATCCGAAACGCTTCCCGAAATCGTCAGCCGCGGCTTCGTCTCATTCGAGGAAGGCTCCGCAATCATGCAGGAGGCGCGCCAGGTGGTGATGAAGACGCTGGAATCTTCCACCGAGGAGGAGCGCGGCGATTGGGGAGTGATGCAGGAGAAGATCCGCGGCGATCTGCGCCGCTTCCTCAACAAGCAAACCTCTCGACGTCCCCTGATCATGCCCGTGATTCTGGAGGTCTAAGCTGCCGAGGATTGAAGACGCTTCCGGCTTCTGGGGAGAAGCCGACGAGATTTTCACACCTGTCTCGATTGCCGAAGTCTCCGACATTCTGAAGCGCGCCTCCAGTGGCAATGTGCCCCTGACGGTCGCCGGAGCCGGTACCGGCTTAACAGGCGGCCGCGTCGCCGAGGGCGGTTGGGTGATCTCGCTGGACCGCTTGCGGCGTCTCGAAATCGAAACCGGATATGCCATTGCCGGCGCGGGTCTGGGCTTGAATGAACTACAAGCTGCCGCTGCGCGAACGCATCAATTCTATGCTCCCGATCCAACCGAGCAGACCGCCAGCGTCGGAGGCAGCATTGCGACCAACGCCAGCGGCTCGCGCAGTTTCCGTTTCGGCAGCACTCGCCGCCATGTCCTTGGTCTCACCGTTGCCTTAATCGACGGAAGCATCACCGAGTACGAACGCGGCCAGGAAATCGACTTTGCCGTCGCGGAAATCCCCCTGTCGCCCGCCAACAAGAATACCGCCGGCTACCAGCTTCGGCCCCGCATGGACTGGATCGACCTGTTCGTTGGCTCCGAAGGCACGCTCGGTGTGATCCTCGAAGCGCGTCTCCGCCTGTTGCCCGCGCCTGATGAGTTGCTATCCGGCGTGATCTTCTTTCGCGGCGACGACCAGTGCCTTGACGCGGTCGACGCACTCCGTGCCGTGCCGGGCCTGCGCATGATCGAATACTTCGACGCAAAATCCCTGGCCCTTCTCGGAACGCGCTATTCCGAAGTGCCGGGCCACGCCCGCGCCGCGGTCCTTATCGAGCAGGAGGGAATGGACACCGAAGCCTGGGATCACCTCGCCGGCGACGATAGCTGGTTCGCGTTGTCCGACGCCGACCGCGAGCGTTTCCGCCAGTTCCGGCACGCGCTGCCCGAGATGGTGAACGACATCATGCGCCGCCGCGGCTTCCTGAAACTAGGCTCCGATTACGCCGTCCCCGTTGCCCGCAGCCGCGAAATGCTGCGCTATTATCACGACCGGCTCAGCGATCTCGACTACGTCATCTTCGGGCATATCGGCGACGCCCACGTACACGTCAACATCCTGCCTCAGTCCGACGCGGAGTTCGCCGCTGGTAAGGATCTTATGCTCGACTTCGCCGGCAAGGCCGTCGAACTGGGCGGGACGGTCTCCGCCGAGCACGGGCTGGGAAAACGCAAAGCCCACCTATTGGCCCTCCAGTACACCGCGCGCCAGATCGAAGCAATGAGAGCCGTGAAGAGACGACTGGACCCAAACTGGCTCCTCGGCCGAGGCAACCTCTTTCCCCCTCAGTAATGCAGGCTGATAACCTGCGCGCTAATTGGTCGTCGGCGCATTCCAGGAACTTGTTATCCTCAGCGTCCTTGGTAACGTGAAGCGCCCGTACTGGATTGATGTGACGAGCGGGATTTCGAATGAGCTGGAGTAATTGTCGACCGTTCGGATTTGACCACGCGCTCAATCTGACGCTGTGTAAGGTTGTCCGTGCCGTTACGGCGCGATTCCTCATCAATGATACGAAGGACTTCCGGCTCGGGAGCGGCGAGGCGAACATATTCGCGAATGCTCAGCGGCACCGCTCGGGTGTGCCGCGTTTCTCGATGATGAATGATCGCCGCTCATCCTACCCGCGCTGTAACAACTTTCCAAGATTCGCACGTGCGCGCTGGCGTCTCGCATTACAATCTCCCTTGAGAGGCTAATAGCTCAGTCCGATGCGCTCATCACTGCCCTCTGACCAGCCGTTTCATCTGGTCATCCCCACCGGCACGAAGGTCCTGACTCGATCCAGCGGCCGCGTCGGCGTGGTTACACACACACCCGCATCACCCGACCATACTTATCGCGTCCGCTTCCCCGAGGGTTCCGAACAAACCTTCACCCGCGCCGACCTCACCATCTTCAAGCACGCCCAATCCGAGATCCCCGGCGCGCCGGATTCAAGCGATCTCTACCGCTATGTCATATACCGCTGCATTGTCGGCTCGACCGCCTACGGCCTGAGCCACGAAGATTCCGACGTCGATCGCCGCGGATTCTATCTTCCGCCCGCCGACGTACACTGGGCGCTCGCCAGCGTTCCCGAACAGCTCGAAAGCGAACACGAAGAAGTCTACTGGGAAATCGAGAAATTCATCCGATTGGCTCTGAAGGCCAACCCTAACGTACTGGAGTGCCTCTACTCCCCGCTCGTGGAAACTTGCACGCCGCTGGCCCGGGAACTCATCGGCATCCGGCACATCTTCCTTTCTCAACACGTCCACCAAACCTACAACGCCTACGTGCTCTCACAATTCAAGAAGCTCGAACAGGACCTCCGCAGTCATGGACAGATTCGCTGGAAACACGTGATGCACCTGATCCGTCTGCTCCTTTCGGGCGTCGAGGTGCTGCGGCACGGATTCGTGCCCCTGCGCGTTGACGAGTATCGCGACCGGCTACTCGCCATTCGACGCGGAGAGGTGCCCTGGCTCGACGTAGAACAATGGCGCCTTGCCCTTCATCACGAACTCGACGACGCCCTGAACGCCACCAAACTTCCCGAATACCCGGATTACGAGCAAGCCAACTCCTTCCTGGTCCATGCCCGCCGAGTCGCATCCAGCCCGGAGTACGCTCCATGATCCACATGGACCTGCTGCGCGACGAAGCCGCACGCCACCCTTATTCGTTACTGTTCGCCACCGTCAGCGGAGCACACCTGTACGGCTTCCCTTCCCCCGATTCCGACTACGATTTGCGCGGCGTCCATATTCTGCCTGCTAGAGAAGCCGTCGGCCTGCTCCCCAAACGAGACACCATCGAATTCTCCGGCCTGCGAAACGGCATCGAAATGGACCTCGTGACTCACGACGTCCTCAAGTTCTTCACCATGCTGTTGAAGCGCAACGGCTACGTCCTGGAACAGCTCTATTCGCCGCTCATCGTTCACACCACGCCGGAGCACGACGAGCTGAAACAAATCGCGCACGGTTGCGTGACACGCCATCATAGCCACCATTACCTGGGTTTCGCCGCCACGCAATGGGACCTGCTGCTGAAAGACGATCCACCTCGTGTGAAGCCGCTGCTCTACGTCTATCGCGTCATTCTTACCGGTATCCACCTCATGCGAACGGGTCGAATTGAGGCCAACCTGCCACGCCTGAATGACGAATTCAAGTTGCCCTACATCCCTGAACTCGTAGCCCGCAAGATCAGCGGCTCGGAAAAGGGAACCCTCAACGCCCCCGAACTCGGCTTCCATCAAGCGGAGTACAGCCGGCTTCTCGGCGAACTGGAAACTGCGGCGGCTGAAACGGACCTGCCGGCCGAACCGGCCTGCCGTGGCGGGTTGAACGACCTGCTAATCAGAATCCGCCTCTAAAAGCTTTGTTTTCACTGCAAAAAGTGATAAGGTAATTTCATATCAAACAACTTTGATGGATAACGTCGCTGCAGGGCCAGTGCAGTTTCGTCGCGGGAGGGGTGAACCGTGAGCGGGAAACCCGCGATCATTTTCTACGGCAATTGTCAGGCTCGGCACCTGTGCCGGGTCCTGAGTCAGGTCGCATCGGTAGCGGAACGGTTCGAACTCGCTGCCTTCGAGTTCACACCTGATCCCGTGACCGGTCAGTATTCCTGTCCTGATCCCGACCTTCTGTCGCGATGCGAATGGATGTATTTCAATCTGCCGGACGCCCAGACGCTACCGGACTATGTTCGCCAGTTCATCAGCGATCGGCGTGCATTGCGTTTCCCGGTGAGCCTTTGCCCGCCCCTGTGGCCGCAGCACATCACCACCATCCGCGCCGAGCCCGGGTTTCCTTGGGGACGCTTTCCCTATGGCGATATCGTCCTGCTCGACCTCATCGAAAAGGACTTCAACGACGACCGCGTCCTCGAAAAGTACCTGCGGATGGACTTCGCCGCCAGGTATCCCTTGCAGCGCTCCGCCGAACTCTGGAAATATCAGCTCGACCGCTTCGACGGGGTGTCGGACGTGAAGATATCGAAGTTTGCCTGGGCCCAGCTCAAACATCGGCGCCTGTTCTGGACCATATACCACGCCACAAACGAGATCTTCGGCTACATCCTGAGAGAGCTACTCGGCAGGACCATCGGCGACGCTCCCGAAGACGAGCTGGCGCCTGCTCTCCGCGCTATTGAGCTCGACGACGAGGTAACGCCCATTCATCCAAGCGTCGCGCGACATTTCAAACTGGAGTGGTTCACCGACGATCTCCTGTTCAAGTCGTCAGACGGACCGCTTCCGATGAAGGAATGGTACGCTGCCTACCTGCGATATATCCGCTCGCAACAACTCGTAGCCCGCGCAGCGTCAGCCTGATTTCCCACAGCGCCAGGTTTGGATTGTGAATAGCGGGTTTGATGAGCGCAGGCGGTTTCGCCTGTGCATCCTTCCGCAATGTCCGAATAGTCGCGAGCGCGAAGAATCTGAAGCTGTGTATACACAGAATCAAAGCCCTAGATCTTGAAAAAGATCCGCCGCCGATAAAGCCACGAGCAGACATAAACCTGAAACGCGATCACCACAAGCGCCGTGAACGCCTTGCCCCCCGCACCCCACCAGTTCACCGCCCACCCTGTGAACACAAGCGCGGTCTGGCTCAACCAGTGATGCAGGATCTCATGGAACAGGTAAATGAAAATCGAATTCGCCCCAACCACGACAAATAGCTTTGCCCAGGCCCGCTTCTGCTTCACATCGAAAACCCAGTAGAACAGCAGCAGCGCCAGCAAAGTCATGCCGGTGCTGTACAGAGCGAAGGAAGCCGTCCAGACTTTCTTGTTCAGCGGTATCGCGAAGCTCAGAGCGAAGCCCACAACCACGCCCGCGACGCCGGTCACCGCCAGCACGCGCAGCTTCCGCGCAAGCGGCAACGTACTGACTAACAACTCCCCCGCCAACACCCCAAAAATCGTGTTCGCAGCCGACGAAATGCAATTGATGGTGGCGTACGAGCCGCCCCAGTGCTTCCCGAGCACAAGACCATCCAGGTACCAGCCAATGTTGGCATCTTTCGCGTAAGGACCCTGCACTCCCGGCGCCCAAGCAAACTGATAAATCGCCCAATGCGCTACAAGCAGCCCGATCGCCGCCGCACCCTGAATCTCCCATCGACGTCGAAGCAGCAGGAAAGCCACCAGGTACGTGAACGCAATCTGCGCCAGGACGTTGATGAGATCGATCAACGGCCGGTTCCCCTGGATCGACCGGGCGATCAGGCCGAACACAATCAGCAGCGCCGACCGCCTCAAAACATGTAGCAGCGATCGCCTCCAGGGCTCTCCCGCCGCCCAGCGCCGCGCGAATGAGATGGGCATCACGGCGCCGACAATGAACATGAAGAACGGCTGAATCAAATCCCAGAAATGCAGATCGCCGGGGATCGCCATGTTCCAATCCACGTGCTGAAATTGCCGCGCCAGCGTCCCAAGAATTGGATTCTTCAGGTAGTACAGCAGGCCGAATCCCTCCGCGATCATACAGATCATGGTGAAGCCGCGAAATGCGTCGATACTCAGAATACGATCGGTTGCGGCAGCCTCGCGCCGCTCAGCCAATCGAACCGGCAGCACCGCCTCGGAAACAGCCATTTGGTCGAATTGTACACTGAGAGCAACCATGAGCTCCGAGACCGAACTGCTGGCGTCTTTGCGCCGCCTGAGCAGTCCAACAGTCGCGAATGCCGTTGAGAGCTTCGGCGTGCGTGTGCCCGACGCCGGCGTCAGCCTGGGACCGTTGCAGTGCCTTTTTCCCGAGCACGGCGCCCTGGTCGGCTATGCCTGCACAGCGTTGATTGCATCCGGCCAGCCCGCCGGTCCCGAACGCCGTGTACATCGGCGGGCGTATTGGGAATATCTCACGAAAGTGCGCCAGCCCCGCGTCGTCGTGATGCAGGACCTCACGGACCCGCCCGCAGGCGCCTTCTGGGGTGAAGTGAACACGAATATCCACAGGGTGCTCGGTTGTATCGGCCTGATCACGAATGGCTCGGTCCGCGACCTGGATGAAGTGCGTCCGCAGAGTTTCCCCATGTTCGCCGGATGCGTGACGGTGTCCCACGCCTATGCCCACCTGGAAGACTTCGCGAGGCCGGTGCGAATCGGCAAGCTGCTGGTTCAGCCCGGCGATCTGGTCCACGCGGACAAGCACGGCGTGGTAATAATTCCCGGCGAACTCGCCTCGGAAATTCCCGCCGCGGCGGCTCGCATCGAGCGGCAGGAGCGGACGATCATCGACCTCTGTCAATCGCCGCACTTCAGCATCGAGGAACTCGACAAACTGGTCGCCGAGGGCTATTAGAGCGTAAGATTAAAGCGTTGAATCCGAGCAAACCAATCACGAGCCAGACTCCGGGTGTCTACGTCTGGGAGATCCCAAACAAGCAGGTTTCGGTGCATCTCAGCCTGGATGTGGTGGACCGCATGCAGCAGGACGTCATGCGCGGATTCGGCGCGGTCCCGAAGCGCGGCGCCGAGGTTGGAGGCATCCTGCTCGGAACCGTCCAGAGCGGTCCCGGAACCGTTGTCACTATCGACGACTACATTGCCGTGCCCACCGAGTACAAGCGCGGGCCCTCCTACCTGTTATCCGACGAGGACTCCGAGGTTTTTGATGCGGCCATGGTCAAAGCTCGTAACAGTCGTGACACGAGCGTCCGCCCCGTCGGTCTCTATCGCAGCCATACACGCGATGGCGTCGGCCTGGGAGCGGAAGATATCGCGCTAGCCGACGAGTATTTCCCCGAACCCTCCGCGATCATCCTGGTCATCAAACCCTTCGCGACAAAGGTGAGCCAGGCCGGCTTTTATTTCCGTGATGAAGGCCGCCTCACTCCTCTCGAACAGCCGCTGCTCGAATTTCCGTTCCGGCGGCGGGAATTGGAACCCTTGTCTCATCCGGCCGCTCCGCGGGCTCCCGAACGTCCCGAGCGTGTAGAGAGACCCGAGCGACCGGAACGCCCCGAACGCCGGCCCATCGTATCGGAACAGAAGGAGCCGGAGCCTCAACTCGCGTCTCAGCCCGCGCCTCCTGCCCCTGCTCCCGCGCCGCCTCCCCCGAGGGAAATCCCGCGTTCGCGCGAACCGGCCTTCATTCCCGCACAACCGCCGCCAGTAGCTCCGGATGTCGTTTTCACGGAGCGCCCTTCCAAGGCCCGAAAGGGCTGGGTCTGGATCCCGCTGTCGTTTATTTTCCTGATTCTTGGCGTGCTGCTGGGAGTTCAACTGACCCTCACGATGCGCCCCAAAGTCTCACCGGGCGGTGACCCCTATCGCCTGAATCTCACGATCACTCCCGATGCCGACAGCCTGCGCGTAACCTGGGACCGCCAATCCCCCGCGATTCAGGCCGCGGACAGCGGCCTCCTGACCATCGACGATGGCGCCTCCGCCAAGATGGTCAATCTGCAGCCCCGCGAACTGCGCAACGGAAGCGTAGTAGCCTCTCACACCACCAGTACAGTGCGTTTCCGGCTCGAAGTATTCCTGAAGAATCACGTCAGCGTGTCGCAAATGGAGGAGTGGAAGCAACAGCCTTAAACTCTCCGAGTTCGACCGTTTTCAAGTCCTCTCCGAAAGCTTCCAGAAAACTGCGGTCGTGCGACACGACGATGAGCGCACCGGGAAACTGTGCCAACGTCTGTTCCAACGCCTCCTGCGCCTCAATCTCCAAGTGGTTGGTCGGCTCATCCAGCAGGAGCAGGTTAGCCCCACTTACCAGCAGCCGGACCAGCGCCACCTTCGACCGTTCTCCAGGACTCAGATAGCCAATCGGTTCGTTGACCCGGTCGGGTCGCAGTTTGAGGCATCCCATCAGCGTCCGTGGAAGCGTCGAGCCGCCGCACAATTCGACTGCCGTAACGTCCCGCCGAAGATCATCCGTGTCCTGCGAGAAGTAACCCGCCACGACATTGGCCCCCAGACGCACGCCGCCGGAATCCGCGATCTCCAAACCCAACAGGATCCGCAGCAACGTGGTCTTGCCGGACCCGTTCGGCCCGAGGATCGCGAGCCGCTCTCCACGCGCCACGTAGAAACTGAGATCCGCAAACAGCCGCTTGCCGCCAAACTCCTTCGCCAGGTTCTCAATGCTCGCGACAACATCGCCGCTGCGCCGTACGCCGGAGAAATCGAGAAGTGGAATCGGCTCCTCCTCCCAGGGCTTTGCGACCTGCGGCTCACGCGTGATTCTTTCCCTCAAAATGCGGCCCGTTCGGGCGACTTTGGCCGCCTTTCTCAAGTAGAAATCATGCCCCGACTTGGTACCCGCGGGCGTGGTTGCCACCTTTACCGAAAGCTGCGCCCGCTGCCGTGCCGCGCTTTCCGCTGCCGCCTTGCGCCGCTGGTAGCCCTCGTAATTCTGCCAGGCCTGGCGCTCCCGCAAGGCTCGAGTAGCGCGATAGTCTTCATAGCCTTGCTCGAAGACGTTGACCCGTCCCCGAGCGATCTCCACTACCCGATTTGCGAAATGCCGCAGCAGCATGCGGTCGTGCGAGACCGCAACGCAGGCCCGCACGCTGGCCGAAAGCTCATTTTCCAGCCACTCCCGAGCCGCGATGTCGAGGTGGTTGGTTGGCTCATCCAGGAGCAGCAAGTCGGCTTCGGAGTTCAACGCGCGAGCCAGTGCAGCGCGCGTTCGCTGTCCCCCGGAAAGCCTGCCGATCGTGAGCCCGCGTTCGCTCGCCGCAAAACCAAGGCCGTCGAGGATGCGCTCCACGTCCGCCTCAGCCGCATAGCCCCCAGACGCTTGGTAATCGTTCACCAGCGCGGCGTACTCATCGTCGCTAGCCGCGTGGTGAGCGCCGCTTTCGTATGCCTGCAGCCGGTCGCGCAATGCCGCCAATTCAGGCCTCGATCCGAAAACAAAATCGAACAGGGCTTCGTCGCTCGCCTCGCTCTGTTCCTGCAAAACGTGAGCGATTTGCACGACCTTTCGCCGGACGATTTCGCCCTCCGTCGGCTCCAGTTCACCCGTGAGAAGACGGAGAAGCGTAGACTTCCCCGCGCCGTTGGGACCTACGATCGCGAGACGGTCACCAGGATTGACCGAAAAGGAACAGGCCGAGAATAACAGACCCGTTGTGGGATAAGAGAACGCAAGTTCGGAAACCTGCAGTAAAGACATAGATTCCTCGCAGAAGCTTATGCGCCGCAATTCTGCAGCGCGGAAGTGGGAATTGAGTCTCTACAGTTTCATGAACGATAGCTGCGCTATCGACTTTACTATAACAACGGTCTACGGCTTCTGTACAGGAACCGTCCGAGGTCCGTCGTCCGGCCCCTCAATCGCAATGGCCTTGGCAGCAGTTGCCTGAGCGCGCCCCATCTTGTCGAGCAGAGGACGAACGTGCGCAGGATAGCTGCTGACGCAGTTGCTGGATTTACCGCTCCCACTCGACCTTAAGGTTGAAACAGTACAGGCTCGAATCGGAGTTCGGCAGCTCGAGTGTGAGGGCATCCTCGCCCTTCTTGAACGTCATGGTCGGATTCGCGCCCGAACTCACGCGAGTCAACAGCCAGCCCAAATCCGTGAGCTGCTTGTTGTAGTAATCGTGGACGGCCTGGCGGCTACTGGTAGCGCAGTAATCCGCCGTCACGCGAGCGATGCCGCTCTCGCGTCCCGCCCCAAACTTGACTCTATGGGTGATGGTTGATGGGAATGGCTTGATTTCGCCAAATTCCTGAGTCACCCGCGCCTGCGATGCTTTCGTCAGGGGGCCGGTAACGATGTAGTTATAAGTCAGGATGGTGCCGAGCGCGAGAACCATTACGACGAGTGAGATGATTCGCTTTCGCGGCGAGAGTGGTTGGCGGTGTCGCGGCAGCATCGATTAAGCGTGGGCCGCCTTCCGGATCTTGCGTTCCAGGTACCAGGACATGTATCCGCGATAGCGTTCCTGAAGCTCCGGCTTGGTCCAATCCTTACCGGTAATGGTCTTGCGGCAGTTCGCAGCGCCGCAATGACAGCCGATGCTCGCCTCATCGTCGTCCGTCATGGCCCAATCGTGGGTCAGCTCCTCCCCGAGCGCGATTTCGCGCATGGCGACGAACACGATCTGCCCCGCGATACCGATATTCGGGTCGCAGGAGTGATTCGTGAACAGCATTGCGCCCTCGCGATCCCCCGGGTCCACAGGGCCGATAAACAGGTCGTCCGCGATCTGGACCTCCGACGGCCCGAGTGTAAGCACCAGGCTCGACAAGGCTGCGCGATCGAAGACGTGTCCGCCCTTAATCGCTACGATCTCGTCCTTCCCGATCGCGGTTTTGGCAAACAAACCGCGCCCGTGGATGGGGCTCAGGCCGACCTCCGTCTTCGGACTCAGATACGACATCCGCATGGAACGCATCATCATGAAGCTAGCACTTCGCCACGCACGAATTACCATCCGCCTGCTAACCTGAAATTTCATGAGCGAGAGCATCACCATCACTCTGCCCGATGGCAGTAAACAAACCGTCCCGGCAGGTATCCGGCCGATCGACGTTGCGCAGTCGATCAGCCCGCGGCTTGCCGATGACGCCGTTGTCGCGCGCGTGAACGGAGAATTGCGGGACCTAACACGTCCCTTGGATACAGATTCCGAGCTGCAGATTTTGACCTCCAGGAACCCGGAGGCGCTGCAGGTCTATCGTCACTCCACCGCGCACCTGCTCGCCGCAGCGGTGCTGGAGCTGTTTCCCGAGACCAAGCTGGGAATCGGGCCGCCCACCGAAACGGGCTTCTATTACGACTTTCAGCGTGATACACCATTCACGCCCGACGACCTCGAAAAGATCGAGACGCGGATGTGGGAATTGCAGGCCAAGGCCCTCCCTTACGAGCGGATCATGACGCAAAAGGAGGAAGGTCTGCGGAAGTATGCCGACGACTGGATGAAGCAGGAACTCATCCAGGAAAAAGCCGACGAGGTCTTCTCGGAATATACGCTGGGACCGCACTTCATCGATTTCTGCCGCGGTCCGCACGTGCCCTCGACCGCCCGCATCAAAGCGTTCAAGCTGCTTTCGGTAGCGGGCGCTTACTGGAAGGGCGACGCCCACAAAGCACGCCTGCAACGCATCTACGGCACGTCGTTTTTCAACAAGAAAGAGCTGGCCGAATACCTGGCGCGACTGGAAGAAGCCAAGAAACGCGACCATCGCAAGTTGGGCCAGGAACTCGACCTGTTCAGCATCCAGGACCTCGCGGGTCCAGGCCTGATCTTCTTTCATCCGAAGGGTGGGCGCGTCCGCAAGATTCTCGAGGACTGGATGCGCGATCAGTATCTCGCGCGAGGGTACTCGCTGGTCTACACGCCTCACGTAATGCGCCGGCATCTTTGGGAAGTTTCCGGCCACGCCAATTTCTATTCGCAGAACATGTTCACCCCCATGGAGCTGGACGACGCCGAATACCAGCTCAAGCCGATGAACTGTCCGGGACATATCCTGATTTACGCCGACAAGCTGCACAGCTATCGGGACCTGCCGGTGCGCCTCGGCGAACTCGGCACGGTCTACCGTTACGAGCTTTCGGGCGTGATGCACGGCCTGATGCGTGTCCGGGGATTCACCCAGGACGACGCGCACATTTTCTGCACGCCGGAGCAGATCGAGGATGAGATCGTTAATTGCCTCGAATTTGCCACCGATACGCTCAAGACATTCGGGTTCACCGAGTACCATGCAGAGATTTCGACGTGGGACGGCGGCGCCAGCTCGAAATACGACGGCGCGCCGGAACAGTGGCAACTCGCCGAGGGTGCTCTCAGGAAGGCAACCGATCGCCTGCAGATCAAGGCGATGGTGATGCCCGACGAGGCCGCCTTCTACGGTCCCAAGATCGACGTAAAGCTCGTCGATGCCATCGGCCGGCCCTGGCAGCTCTCGACCGTACAGTTCGACTTCACGCTGCCCCGCCGCTTCAACCTCGAATACGTGGGTGAGGATGGCAAAAAACATCAGCCGCTGATGGTCCACCGGGCGCTTTACGGCTCAGTGGAGCGGTTCTTCGGCATCCTGCTGGAGCACTACGCCGGGGCGTTTCCGGTGTGGCTTGCGCCGGTGCAGGCTATCGTGATGCCGATCACAGACCGGCAACTCGAATATGCCGCCGGGGTGAAAGACCGCATCGAGGCGGCCGGTATCCGGGTCACACTCGACGACCGCAAAGAAAAGGTCAACCTGAAGATCCGCGAAGCGCAGCTTCAGAAGGTACCCTTCATGCTCGTAGTGGGCGACCGGGAGGCGCAGAACGACAGCGTCTCGGTTCGTAACCGCAAGCATGGCGACCAGGGCGTGAAGCGCGTCGAGGACTTCATCGCCGATATCCAGCAGCTGATCGCAAGCAAAGCGCCGGCGGAATAACCGGCTCATGAGCCTTGTGGCAGCCGGGCTCGCGTGCATACTCGCTGGCTCGCTGGTGTATTGCGTCCTGGTGCTGCTGGCCGTGCGCGGCTATCTCGCGCAGGCGAACGGCGCGCCCGGCGAAGCGATACCCATCAGCGTTCTGAAGCCGCTCGCGGGCGCCGACCTCGGGCTGGAGGAGAACCTTCGGAGCTTCTTCGAGCAGGAATACCCGGATTTCGAGATCCTGCTGGCCGTTCGCAGCGAGCAGGATTCGGCCGTTCCGGTAGTACAGCGGCTTCAGGCTGAATTTCCGGCCGTACGCTCGCGGCTGATTGTTACCGGCGAACCGCCATATCCCAATGCCAAGGTCTACAGCCTCGACCGCATGCTGGCCGAATCGGCGCACGAAGTCGTGGTGATGAGCGATAGCGACATCCGCGTGGAACGGAGTTTTCTGCATAACGTCGCCGCGGAGTTTGCGAACCCGGGAATCGCGCTGTCTACGTGCCCTTACCTCGGCATCGGCGGGCCAAGATTCTGGTCGCGGCTCGAAGCCGAGGGGATGAACACGGAGTTTCTTGGCGGGCTGTTGGTCGCCCGGATGATCGAGGGCGTACGGTTCGCGGTCGGTCCCACGATCGTTGCGCGGAAACCAGTTCTGGAAGCCATCGGCGGGTTCGACAGGCTGAAGGACTACCTCGCCGAAGACTTCGTGATGGGCAAACTGGCGGCGGAGTTGGGGTTTGGCGTAATTCTCTCGCGAAACGTGGTGGAACACCGGATCGGGAGTGAGAACTGGCGGTCTAACGCGGTCCATCGGTTGCGGTGGGCGCGGAGCACGCGGCGATCGCGTCCCGCCGGTTACGTCGGGCAACTGTTCACCAATCCACTTCCTATTGCGCTTCTGATGGTGGCGGTTCAGCCGGCCTTGTGGCCGGTTCTAATTCCAACGGTGCTTTTGCGGGGTGCGGCGGCGTGGTCGACTTCGCTGACGATTCTGGGCCGGATGCCGAACTGGGGCTTGCTGGTTGCGCAGGACCTGCTGAGTTTCGTGTTCTGGATCGCAGGTTTCTTCGGGAATACGGTGATGTGGCGCGGCCGGAGATACTACCTGCGAGCCGATGGCAGCTTCGAACTCGCCGGCGAACGGCGCTAACGGGCGACGCGGCGACGTCGTCTCGGAACCACTTGGACGCGGACCTGTTTCTCCAGGCAGAGGCGGACGGCCTCGATGCGTTCCTGAATCCACCACAGGGGCAACTCGAATGCCATGGCAAGCTCTTCCACGGTCGCCCCGTGCTGATTTTCGCGATAGAGCAGCAAGCTCAGGATGTGCGGCGTCTGTGTCGGCATCATGGACTACTTATCGACTTCCGGTTGGCCGAACATTAGGGCAATCACCCTAGAAGGCACTGGTACGATTAAACGAAAATGGAGCGAATCTCACCCGCAAAAGCTTCGGATCTTCCCCTGATCTACAAGTTCATCCAGGGACTGGCGGAGTACGAACGCCTCCCGATGGCGGCGACCGAGGAATCGATTGGTCTGGCATTGTTTGGGGAACGGCCTTTTGCCGAGGTTGTGATCGGTTACCTGGACGAGGTGCCCGCGGGTTTCGCTCTGTTCTTTCCTGTGCTCTCTACCTTTCTGGGGAAGCCGGGGATCTATCTGGAAGACCTGTTCGTCCTTCCCGAGCATCGGGGAAAAGGGCTTGGCAAGGCGTTACTGCGTTACGTCGGAGGGCTGGCGCTGGAGCGAGAGTGCGCGTACGTGGAATGGGGGGTGCTCGATTGGAACACGCCGTCCATTGAGTTTTACAAGGGCCTCGGCGCCAGGCCGCTCGCGGAATGGACGAAGTACAGGCTGCAGGGTGACGATTTGCGAGGACTCTGCGGTTAAGAAGGACAGGCGAAACCGCCTGCTCCACTCTTTCATATTTCTCAAAATCCTCGCGGCGCGTAAAGAATCAGAGGCTGTCTAAAGCTAGTGTCCTTCGGCTTCGAGGAACCGTTCGACCTCGATGGCGGCCATACATCCTGCGCCGGATGCAGTGATGGCCTGGCGATAGGTGCGGTCCTGAACGTCGCCGGCATGGAAGATGCCCTTGCAGCTCGTTCTCGCTCCGCCGTGGGAGACGATATAGCCGTCATGATCAAGATCGATCTTGCCGAGGAATGGCGCGGTGTTGGGAATGTGACCGATGGCAACGAAAAAGCCGTCGACGGCCTCGTCCCAAGCCTGGTTGGTCACGATATTTCTCAGTCGAACTCCGGTAACGACCTTGGCGCCCGCATCGAAGACATCTTCGACGACGGTGTCGGTGAGAAAGCGGATCTTGGGGTTGTTGCGGGCCCGCTCCAGCATGATCTTAGAGGCGCGGAAGTGACTGCGCCGGTGAACCACGGTGACCGATTCGCCGAAACGGGTCAGGAAGTTCGCTTCTTCCATGGCGGAATCGCCTCCGCCGATCACCATAATCTTCTTGCCGCGGTAGAAAAAGCCGTCGCAGGTGGCGCAGGAGCTTACGCCGTGGCCGATCAGGCGCTGCTCGTTGGGGAGGTTAAGCCAGCGCGCCGAGGCGCCGGAGGCGATGATCAGCGTACGGGTTTCATACCAGGAGTCGTCGATTCGCAGACGGAAGGGGCGCTCGCGGAGGTCGGCTTCCATGACATTGCCGTGAATGTATTCGGCGCCGAAGTTCTGCGCCTGGATCTTAATATTCTCGACCAGGACCGGGCCATCAATGCCTTCAGGGAAACCGGGAAAATTCTCAACCAAGGTGGTCAGGGAGAGCTGGCCGCCGGGTTCTTTTCCGGCTACGACGAGAGGTTTCAGGTTAGCGCGAGCGGTATAGATGGCCGCGGTGTTTCCGGCACAGCCGGAGCCCACAATGATGACATTTCGCATGCAAATAATAAGGGAACTGAGACTATCCTAACAAACGAAACCTCGGCGATCCGGCGAAACACCTTAGAGACTCACGGGCAACCACTCACCTCCCTAAGGTAAAGCGCAGAGCACTGTAGTACCAAGAACCGATTGTTGAAATTGCATGAAAGGCCGTAGAGTGGTGTAGGAATATGCCCATGCTGCGGGCCATCATTATCTGTCCGGATACGGAACTGACTGAAAAGTTGGAGGCGTCGCTGGGGGACATCGGGTTAGTCCACGTCACTCGCACGATGGACCACTATCCGAACACCCAGGAACTGCTGCGCCTGGTTCGTGCCCATGCTCCGCAAATCGTGTTCTTAAGCACAGAATCGATGACGCGGGCATGCAACGTTGTGCGTGACGTCGAGAACAATACTCCAGGAATACAGATCCTGGCAATTGGACGTTCTTGCGATCCCCAGCTTTTGCTGGATGTGATGCGGGCGGGGATTCGCGAGTACATGGCACATCCTTTCGAGCGCCTGGTGCTCACCGAATCGCTTAGCCGGGTCCAGGAAACACTGGATAAACGGCCGGCGTTCATTGAGAGCACCGACGATGTGTTCTCCTTTCTCCCATCCAAGGCGGGCGTGGGAACTTCGACGATTGCACTGAACGCCGCGGTGGCGTTGTCGCGGCTGCCGAACATGAGCGTGCTGCTCTCGGATTTCGACCTGAACTCCGGGATGATGCGGTTCATGCTCAAGCTCGACAATAGCCATTGCGTGACCGACGCGGCAGAGCACTCGTTTCACATGGACGAGACGCTGTGGCCGCAGATGGTGACCTCAATTGAGCGGATGGATGTGCTCCACGCCGGCAAGCTCAATCCGGACTTCCGTGTGGAACCTTCGCAGATCAGCCACCTGCTGGAATTCATGCGGCGCAACTACCGGGTGTTGTGTTTCGATCTGTCAGGCAACCTGGAGCGCTATTCGCTCGAGATCATGCATGAATCCAAGCGAATCTTCCTGGTTTGCACTCCGGAGATTCCTTCGCTGCACCTGGCTCGGGAGAGATATCTGTACCTACGGCAGCTCGATTTGCACGACCGCGTGACGGTGCTGCTGAATCGCGCGCAGAAACGTCCGCTGATTACGGCGCAGCAGATCGAGCAACTGCTTGGCGTGCCGGTGACGATGACGTTTCCGAATGACTACCAGGGTGTGCATCGTGCGCTGACTTTCGGACGTTGGGTGGATCCTAACACCGACCTTGGCAAGCAGTTCACCGCCCTGGCGCAAAGCATGATCGAAAACCGGCAGCATGTGGACCCCAAGAAACGTTTCATTGAGTTCTTCAACGTGCCGGGAAAATTGACCATTCTGGATAAGAAGCCCGCGGTTTAGGCGGTAGCGCCTGGACGTTCCCGCTTAGGTCTAAAGCAGGTGAAACCGCCCGTTCCACCTTCCCACATCTGTCTCACAAAGTGTATCCTCTGAGTTGGAGCATTGGGTCGCTAGCTACGGGGGACTGGCGCTCTTCACCCTACTCATGTTTGGAATCGTCGGGCTACCAGTGCCCGATGAAACGCTGCTCGTCTTTTGTGGATACCTGATCTACAAAGGACAAATCAATCCGATTGGCACGTGGCTCGGCGCGGCGGGGGGGAGCACTTGTGGGATCACCTGCAGTTATCTCATTGGGCGAACCGTGGGTTCGGGATTGATTCACTCGCGCCTTGGCCGCTTCGTGCACATCACGGACGACCGCGTCCGCCTGGTTCACGACTGGTTCAATCGGATTGGGCACTGGGCTCTTCTGGTGGGCTACTACGTGCCAGGGTTGCGCCATTTCACCGCGATCGTTGCCGGAACGTCGCGTCTGGAGTATCGCTCTTTTGCGGTTTTTGCCTATACCGGCGCGGTGCTGTGGGTTTCGAGCTTCCTGATGCTGGGGTATTTCTTTGGCGATAACTGGGAGCGGATGTTCGAGACGGTGCATCATCACCTGATGACGGCGTCTATTGTCGCGGGGGTGGCGATTGTTGCGTATGTACTTGTGCGGTGGATGATGCGGCGGCGTGAGAGTGCGGCGACCGAAAAACATTAGAGGCCGCGAAGGGTGGCGCAGGCGGTTTCGCCTGCGCGTTCTCGGTGAGGTCCAAAGGCAGGCTGAATGCCTGCTACACCCTTCCACATCATCCAAAGAATCCAGAGGCTGTGTAATACTCTTCGCGAGTCGCGCTGCCTTTGTGAACAACTAGCGCCAGTAGCCGCGACGGAAACGCCAACCGTCGTGGTGCCGTTCCCAGCGAGACTGGACCCACACCGCATGCGAGCGAGGGGGGCGATCCCAACGTCCGGGGGCCCAGGCCCAGCGGCCGCCTCGCAGATCCCAGAATCCGTCGACCCAGACATAACCGGGTCCCGGGGCATATCCGACAGCACCGTACGCGGGCGCCGGGGGTGGGGGCGGGACATTGGAGTGAACCCTTGGGCTGAGACACGAAGTTAAGGGGGTAAGCGCCGTTCGATGAAAAAGGATCGACGGCGAGGTTGCGGTTGAT